>Ga0164296_1000060_pt1 | contig 133282 bp, 116 predicted proteins | sample GEODES057metaG_FD_113533 | JGI IMG/M metagenome (GOLD analysis project Ga0164296, IMG submission 113533) | Dystrophic lake water microbial communities from Trout Bog Lake, Wisconsin, USA - GEODES057 metaG | ecosystem: Environmental > Aquatic > Freshwater > Lake | place: USA: Trout Bog Lake... | reverse complement strand
TACTACAACAACCAGCGCAAGCACTCGGCCATCGGCTACCTCACCCCCAACCAGTTCGAAACTCAGCACATCAACCTCAACTAATTAAGCGTCTCTGGTCCAATATTGCGTTGCACCTCACTGCGCATCCTGCGCAGGATCGGTGCATTGATGGTAAGGCCATCCCATTTTATCCATGTCGCATACAAATCATGAAACTCATCCTCTCATCCCTCGCGACGATTGGCGTCATCATGGCGCTGCTGGTCAATGCCGCCATGGCTCTCGATCCCGCCAGCGTCGCGCTCACGGCCCCGAAGGATGCGCCTGCCCGTTTCTTAAAGAATCGCTGAGAGCCGTTCAACTCTCATAGTCCATCCGCCGTCGTGAGTGCTCAGGGTCGCTCGCGGCGGCGGTTTTTGTTGGCAGAAAAAAGATGCTGAATCGACTTCGTGGGAGCGTTTGATCTCCCACCATGAGGTTTTCTCTTTTTACCGCCGCCGTTTGTCTTGCCACCTCCCTCTATGCCGAAAAAGTCGGCCCCTGGGATCTGGATTCCCTCAAAAACAATGTGCCCGCGATGAAGTGGGTGCGGCAGGATCAGCCGATTCACTCGCTGACCTATGCGGGTGAAAAGTACCAGGGCCATGACACCGAAGTCTTCGCCTTTTATGCCTCACCCATCACGCTGGGCCTGGAGGTGAAACCCGGCACCAAGTTCCCCGGCGTGGTGCTCATTCATGGGGGTGGCGGCACGGCCTTTGCCGACTGGGTGCACCTGTGGGCCAAGCGCGGCTACGCGGCCATCGCGATGGATTTGAACGGCTCGCGCCCGCCTGACCCCGAGTTTGACCCCAAGACCGGCATGGCGATTGGCAACGGGCATCGCGGTGTGCGCACGCGGCTGCCGAACGGCGGTCCGCCGCACGGGCATGCGGAAAAATTCGACAGCATCATCACCCCTGACACGAGCGATGACTGGCCCTTTCACGCCGCAGCGAGCGTGATGCGCGCGCACACCCTGCTGCGCAGCTTTCCCGAAGTGGATGCCGAGCACACCGCCGTCACTGGCATCAGCTGGGGTGGCTACACGACCTGCCTCGTCGCTTCGCTGGATGATCGCTTCAAAGCCGCCGTGCCCGTCTATGGCTGCGGCTTCCTGCATGAAGGCGAGTCCGTGCAAAAGCCCAGCATCGACAAGCTGGACACCGGGCACCGCGCGCTGTGGGTGAAGGAATACGATCCCGGCAGCCTGCTGCCACGCTGCCATGTGCCCATCCTCTTTGTCAATGGCACCAACGACGTCCACTACGTGCTCGACAGCTACATGAAGAGCTACAACTCCGTGCCCGGCGAGAAACACATCCGCATCCAGGTGAACATGCACCACGGCCACCAATCCGGCTGGGCACCGCCGGAGATCGGCCTCTTCATCGATTCCAAGTGCCGGGGCGGCAAACCGCTGCCCACATTCGGGGAGCTACGCACCGTGGACGGCTCGGTCAAAGTCAGCGTCACCTCTGCGCCGCCCACGACATTCAAAAAAGCCGAGCTGCATTACACCACGGACGCGGGCCTGCGCTCCAAACGCAACTGGACCTCCGTCCCCGCTGTCCTCTCTGAGAACATCAACGAAAGCAACAATGCCATCCTCTGGCAGTCCAACGAGATCACCGCCCCCAAACCACCTGCCGATGCCAACACCTGGTTCATCACCGTCACCGATGAACGCGATGCGATGGTGAGCACGCCGGTGGAATTTGCGAAGTGACGACAGCCCTTCCGCAAAGCATGCCCACTTCCGCCGCTTCCACTTCAGCCCGCCTGGTCTCCATCGACGCCCTGCGCGGTTTTGACATGCTCATGATCGCCGGCGCAGGTGCGGTGATTCATCAGCTCGATGGCAAAACCGGCTGGCCGTGGGTCGATGCAGTGGCGAAGCAGTTCTCTCATCCCGCATGGTATGGTTTCACCTTCTATGACTGCATCTTTCCGCTCTTTCTCTTCCTCGCGGGCGTGTCGATCCCATTTTCGCTGGGCAAGGCCATCACCCAAGGCACGCCGAAAACCACGCTCTACCAAAAGGCCTTCGTGCGCCTGCTGATCCTCATCGCACTCGGCTTTCTGGATAAAAACGCGCCGATCCCGTTCTTCGATCCGCATCACATGCGGCTGGGCAGTGTGCTCGGTCGTATCGGCCTCGCGGGCTTCGTCAGCGTGGTGCTGTATTTAAATTTCAGCTCGGTGAAACGGCTGTGCATCGCTGGCGGTATTCTGCTGGCGTATTACGCCGCGTTGTTTCTGGCCCCGGTCCCTGGCTTCGGCCCGGGCAATCTCTCGTTTGAAGGCAACCTCGTCGGCTGGTTTGACCGCGCCTATCTTCCGGGCCGTCTGCTGCAAGGGACGTATGACGAGTTGGGCCTGCTCACACAATTCCCCGCGATGTGCCTGACGATGTTCGGCGTCTTCGCCGGCGAGATCCTCAGAGGCGGCATCAGCACCCCATCCGCGAAGTTTCGCCGTCTCCTGATCGCCGGTGCCATCTGCATTGCGCTCGGCCTGCTCTGGAGCCTGCACTTCCCCATCGCCAAGCGCCTCTGGACCAGCTCCTTCATTCTGGTAACCACTGGTATCTCCTTCACACTGCTGGCCATGTTTTATGGCGTCATCGACCTGCTGAATTTCAAACGCTGGGCCTTCCCGCTGGTCGTCGTTGGCATGAACAGCCTCACCATTTACCTGGCCTATCATTTCATCGATTTCGGCCACACGTCGAAGCTGCTCTTCAGCGGGCTCTACCAGCCGCTTGACCCGAAATGGGACAGCGTCCTCGAAAGCACCGGCGCGTTGCTGCTCGTCTGGCTGTTTCTCTACGCGCTCTACCGGCGGCAGATCTTCTTCAAGGCCTGATAGCACTGGAATGACAGCCGGAGCCAAGATGCGCCCATTTGCGGCGTATCTCCTTCATGCGCGCAAATCCCCCTGCCCTGACACGTCGGCGAATGCTGCAATCCACCACGGGAGCTTTGCTCGCAGGTTCGGTCGCTCATGCGGAACCCGCGAAAAAGAAACGCATCCTCGTCATCGGCGGTGGCATTGGCGGTTTGAGTTGTGCGTATGATCTGATGGAACGCGGGCATGACGTGATCGTGCTGGAGGCCTCGCGCCGCACCGGCGGGCATGTGAAGACGATCTATGATCCGCTGCCAGATGGCCTGTATGCAGACGTTGGCGCAGAGCAGTTCACCAATCCCGGCTACGACACCTACCGCGAGTGGGTGCGGAAGTTTGACCTGCCCGTTCTGGCCTATGAACGGCGGCGGCACATGTATGCCAACGTGCGCGGCCAGTGGCGAACGGAGGAGGAGCTGGTGGATGCAAAGACGCAGCGCGAGTTCGGATTCAACGAACGCGAAGTCGCCTACCTGCAGGAACATGGCTGGAAGAACTTCCCGCGTCTCTACTTCGGCCCCATGGCGGCGAAGTTTCGAGACGAGTACCAGCCCTTCGGTGTCGGCCTGGATGAGCTCGACCACGTGGTGCTCGGCGATTGGCTTGTGGAGCAAGGTGCGTCTGAAACGGGGCGCGGCTACTGCGGCGGCTCGCGCCTCACCAGCAAGGAGAAGCCCGCCACTGCGAGCGATGTCTCCGCGCTCTATCGCATCTGGCAGGAGTCCATCGTACAGATGCGCGGGCTGCCGGTGTTCAAGCGCGAGGTGTTTCGCCTCAAAGGCGGCAACCAGCTCCTGCCGGACACCTTTGCCAAACATCTCGGCGGTCGCGTGCGCAAGAATTGCCTCGTCACCGTGCTGGAGCATGATGCCAATGGAGTCGCGGTCACCTATACCGAAGGCCCGGACAAGAAGGAGCAGACGTTGAAAGCGGACTACGCCGTGATGTGCGTTTCACCCATGGTGATCGCGGGTATCAAGGTCTCGCCGGGCTGGCCGGAGACGAAGAAGTTTGCGCTGGAGCACACGCCCATGGGCATGCAGTCGCGCATCGTGCTGCAGGCCAAGACCCGCTTCTGGGAAGGCGACAATCTGCCGAGCATCAATCTCGAAACCGGCAACAGCACCATGGGCCTCGTCTACGAATGTGCGCATGAAGTTGCAGGAGACAGCTGCGTGCTCATGGGCAGCGGCCCGCCCGCGCTGGCCCCTGCGGATGCGCTCGCCGCCTTCCGCAAGTTTTACCCCGGCAAGAACAAGGACACCATCGAGCAGGTCGTCGTGCATGAGTGGTGGAAGGAGGAGCCGTATGCCCTCGGCTGTGAGCGGCATGCCTTCGCCCTAGGCAAGCTCGCGCATATTTGGCCGCATCTCATCCAGCCCGTGGGTCGCATTCACTTTGCCGGAGCCGCGTATGACAATCTGCCCTGGGGCCAGGACGCCGCCACGCGCTCGGCACGGCGTGTGACGCTGGCGATCGATGCGGCCTAAAGTAGCCTTGTTGCTGTGCAACAGGGGAGGGCTTCGCAACGGCAAGCGCTATGATCCACCGTGGACTATCGGCGCGGCGGAGCTGACCCTTGTTCCTCAGGAACAAGGCTGCTTGGCAAAATTTTTCACCCAAAACGCACGCTTCATTCGACGCCATGCGAAGTGCCGCTAGGATCGGCGGATGGATACACAATGGACCGACAAGATCGTCATCGTCACCGGCGGTGGCGGCGGCATGGGGCAGCGCGCAGCAAAGCGATTTGCGGACGCTGGCGCGAAAACTTTCATCTTTGGCCGTACGCTGGAGTCACTGCAGGCCACGGCGGCTCTCTCGCCGCGCATCACCTCCATCGTGTGTGACGTCGCTGACTCCGCCAGTGTGGCCGCCGCGCTCGCACAGGTGCTGCAGCACGGCCCGATTGCCGCCTTGATCCACACCGCCGGCATCAACACCCCCGATCGCTTCATGGCGCATGCGGACCCCAGCAAACTGGCCAGTGAAGCAAGCTGGCGCAGCGTGCTGGACGTGAATGTGATGGGCGTGGTGAACATGATCCAGGCCGTGTCCAAACCCATGGCGGAAAGCGGCGGCGGCAGGATCGTGGTCGTCTCCTCCACTGCCGGGCATGGCTTTGACTCGTTTGCCGGCGTGCCCTACACTGCCAGCAAGTGGGCCGTGCATGGCCTGCTCTTCACTGCCCGCATGCAGCTCAGCGCGCATGGCATCGTCCTTTCCGAATACGCCCCCGGTGAAGCCCTCACGCCCCTCGTGGAAAAGCGCCCCGTGAAGCCCGCCGCCGAACACCGCAGCGCCATGATCCAGACGGAAGACTGCGCCGAAACGCTCTTCTTCATCGCATCGCAAGCGCACTGCATGAGTGTTCTTCAGCTCCCCGCGTATCAGCCCTTTGGTGGCATGCCGCCGCAGATCACTGCGCCGTGGCTTGCGGGGCTGGAGATTGGACCGAAGCGATGAGGTGGTGCGGGCACTCCTGCCCGCGATTCGAGCCACCCAGGACGTTCGTTGCAGGCAGGAGTGCCTGCATCACTTCCCGGCAAACATCTCTAAAGTTCTGGAACTTAATTCATTTAGCATTCAAAAAAGGCCTGAATATCTTAACGCCTGCCCATGCTTCTGACCAAACCCGAACGTCTCAAGCTCATCTACCAACGGCTTGTCGAAGCACCATCTGCGGCCTCTCGCGCAGAGGCGCTGGCGTTGATTCAGAAAGCCTTTCGTGACGTGGAAAATGCGCATAGCGGTGCTCCCGACACCCCCGATCATCCTGATCGCATGCATCCGCCTGTCGAGGAAATGGAAGAAGACATGCCAGACAACAGCCATGTGAAGCGCTTTCGCCACAAGCGCCACTATACTCTGATTGCTGACAATGGATGCTTCGAGGTGAGGCGCTTTCTGTATGCCGTGGAGAACAGCAAGAAGCGGCGCGTTGGCTAGCAAACAGATTTCATGAAACTGGGTGCCAATGGCGCAGGAGTGCAATGATCGATGCTTGACCATTTTATTACACGGATGTAATGTCGATATTATGAGCGAAGGTCATCCAGCCGCAGTCCGCCAGTTCATTGAAGGATTGGGAGTTCTTTGTCCAGATGCGGAAGCAAATCTCGAACGCGGCGGCAAAACGTCCGGCATCTGGTGGATCGACATCGCTGCCCCTCAGACGCACGTAGTGGTGCAATGGAACGCCAGCGGCGGCTTCAGCCTTGAAGAAGTGGGAGAGGAGGAGCCTGCCTACGGCTCGCTACCTGCCGAGCGCTATAAGACTGTTCAACTGGCCCTGCGCCGTATGACCCAGCTTTTGTCCGATGATTCGCAGGCACAGGCAGGCGGTGTGGCTTTGGGTGAACTGCGGGAAATCCACGGCCTGACTCAGGCAGATCTCGGCACAAAACTGGGCATCAAGCAGGCGGCGGTTTCGCGTGTGGAAAGAAGGAGCGATCTCCATCTCGACACGCTGGCGACCATCATCGAGGCTTTGGGTGGTAGATTGGAAATTCGCGCCAGCTTCCCTGACTGCGAAGTGCCCGTGCGATTCGCATCCGCCTCTTAAGTTGCTTCAATGAGAGCTACAGTGCCTGCGCGCTTCCCCCCTACCGCCGAAACTCACTGAACCTCACCTTCAGCTTGTCTTCCAACTGCGTGATCTGCCATTTCTCCTTGGCATTAATCAGCGCGAGTGACATGCCCTTCTTCCCGGCGCGGGCGGTTCGGCCGGCGCGGTGGGTGTAGTATTCGAGCTGGTCGGGGAGCTGGTGGTGGATGACGAAGGACAGGTCTGCCACGTCGATGCCGCGTGCGGCCACATCGGTGGCGACGACGAACTGAACGCGCTGCTTTTTGAAGGCGCGCATGACTTTGTCGCGCTCCTTCTGCATGAGATCGCCCTGGAGCACATCGACGGGCAGGCCGAGATCGGCAAGCTCCTGATAGAGCTCCATGGCACCGGCCTTGGTGCGGCAGAAGATAATGCCGCGGCGGTCCTTCTGGCGCTGGAGGAAATCGAAGATGTAGGCGGTTTTTCCGTCCCCTTTGCAGATAGCAAAGCGGTGGTCGATGTCACGATTGACCACGTTCGCCTGATCGATCTGGATCGAGTGCGGGTTGGCGGACATGCTGCCTTTGATCAGGTCCTGGATGCCCGGTGGAAAGGTCGCTGAAAAGAGCCAGGTGCTGCGCCGCATGGCCGCGAGCTTGAGGATTTCCGTGAGCTGCTTCTTGAAGCCCATGCTCAGCATCTCATCCGCCTCGTCCAGCACCACATAGCGCACGAATTCCAGCGTCAGCGCATCCCGCTCGATCAAGTCCAGCAAACGCCCCGGCGTGGCGACGACGATGTGCGTGGGGCGCTTGAGCGCATCCGTCTGGCGGTCAATGTTGTCGCCGCCGCTGACGACTTCGATGAAGATTTTCTCCGTGTACTTGGTGAAGCGGAAGAGCTGCTTGCCGATCTGCTTGGCCAGTTCGCGTGTCGGTGCGAGCACCAGCCCCTGGATGTCCCGGTGCTTGGTGTTCATTTTCGTCAGCAGCGGCAGGCCAAAGGCCGCCGTCTTGCCGGTGCCCGTCTGCGCCTGGGCGATGAGATCGCTGCCGTCTTTGAGCAGAAAGGGGATCACCGTGGACTGCACCGCAGTGGGCGTGACGATGCCCAGCTCCTCCAGACCACGGATCATCTCTGGTGGGATTCCGAGGGCGGCAAAAGGATGGGGGGAATCAGACATCCCATGCTTTCCATCAAGATGAACCCGAATGCGAGCAGCAATCTCGCGGCAAGGCCAAGTGTTCGGATGCCTCCTGGACAAATCACCGCCTCTCCTGCCACCGACTGCCCAGACCGGCAAGCCGGGGTCTCGCGCTACTCTTCCCCTTGCGACACTGCGGCTGGGGGTTTCTTCAGCCGCCGCAGCCAGGCAAACGGGGCCCACAGTTGGCCCAGATAGCCCTCGGGCATGGCGTCGTGGATGCCGAAATTCTCCGGCCAGCGGCCCTTGGGCATGTAGTAGGTGCCGAAGATGATGTCCCACACCGGCAGCAACCCGGCGAAGTTTTTGTCCCACGCCTCCTCGTCCTTCGAGTGGTGCCAGCGGTGGAACACCGGAGAGGCAATCACACTGCGCAGCGGGCCGTAGTCCCAGTTCACATTCGCGTGAATGAAGATGGCGTAAAAGGTGAAGAACACCGGCGCGCTCAGCGTGGCGAAGACGTTGTAGCCCAGCAGTAGCAGCGGCGTTACCTGCGCGAAGTTGTTCAGCAGATCATTCACCGGATGCACGCGTACACTGCCCAGCCAGTCCAGTTCCTCCGAACTGTGATGCACCGCGTGAAAGGGCCACCAGCGCCGCGTGTGAAAGAAGCGGTGCGACCAGTAGCCGATGAAATCGCCCTGCACATAGATCATGACCACCTGCAGCCACAGCGGCAGCCGGCTCAGCGGCCCAAAGCCATGGTAGGCCCCCGCCTTGATCGCCTCTGGCGTCGTCACCTTCGCGATGATCAGCACGACCACCGGTACGATGAAGACGAGCTTCGTCACCTGCTTCGTGACCAGCGGCGTCAGCACCCAGTACACCACATCCGTCCACCAGCCCTTGCGAATGATCGGCTGCTTGCGCCCTCTGCCGAACACGCGCTCGATCAGGAAAAACACGAGCGAAAGGACGATCAGCCCGGCGAGCACGCTCAAAATCGTGGGGTCTTTTTTCATGGTGCGGAAAACACGGACAATGCAGAGCAGACGCCGCGTGTCTCCTTTCCTATACGCACCCGTTTAGCGCAGGTTACAGATCGGCACCCAAGTACTCATGAGCTTGAGCTCGTTCTGCAACATCCGCCCGCCTCCCAGCACGAGCTACTTCGCGCTCCCCTCCACCACGCAGCGAAAGCCATGGTTCGCATTGCCGAAACTGCTCCCGGGCGGGAGGTGCCCGCGGGCGGAGGGCTGCAGGTCATTGCGCTCCCGGCTGCCATAGCCAGCGCCGCGGAAGGTGCGATCCTTCTGCTGCGCATTCCACCAGTCCTGCACCCACTCGCTGACGTTTCCGCTCATGTCATAGAGACCCAGCCGGTTGGGGGGAAAGCTCATCACCGGAGCGGTGGTAGGGAAGCCATCGGTGTAGCCTTCGATGAAGCTGGGTTGGTTGGGATAAGCCTCCTTCCAGGCGGTGTCGGCGTAGTTGCCGTAACCTTTCGGCGGCGGCCACTGCTTGCTACCCCAGGGAAAAATGCCCGTGTGCTGGGCGCTGAGCTTTTCCGGCGTCGTGCCAGCCTCGCGCTTCTCCTCTGCGGCGATGCCGATGGCCACGCTCCATTCCTCATCCGTGGGCAGGCGATAAGTCCGCCCTTCTTTCTGGCTCAGCCACTAGCAAAAACCGACGGCATCATTGTATCTCACGTTTCTCAACGGGTGGTCACCGGCCTGGTCCACCGGAGATTTTTCCGAATAGGCGGGGCTGGGGTTCACGCCCTTCACCGCCGCCGCATAGGCCCGGTAGTCCTGATTGCGCGTCTCGTGGATGCACATCAGCACCTGCGTGCCGGGCAGGGGAATGAACTGCATGCCGAGGCTGTTGGTAAAAGTGGGCTGCGGGGGTGGCCCGTCATTGGCAGATGTTTGAATGGAATCTGCCGCCGCCACCGGTGGGCTGGCCTTGGGTTTGCCCTGCTCCGACCAAAGGACCAAGCCCACGCACGCCGCCGCCACACCCGCCATCGGCACCCAGAAGCCCAGATTGCTGGTCTTGCGGACGGGTGGCGGGGACTGCCACTGCGGCGGGCCTGCGGGGCGCTGGGGCCGCGCCATGGTGTTGAGCGCAGCAGGCGCGTGCTTCGCATTCGCCTCCACCTTCACCACCGGCTGGGCGATGATGGCGTCCAGATCGTGCCGCAGTTCCACCACGCTCTGGTAGCGTAGCTCACGGTCATTGCGCAGCGCACGGCTGATGATCGCATCGTAGCGCGGGTCCAGCCCCGGCACCTGGTGGGACGGCAGCTCAAACATGCCCTGCGGCAGGCCGCCAGTGAGCATGTGGTAGAGCATCACCCCGATCGCATAGATGTCCGCCCGCTGATCCACCGAAACCCCCAGCGTCAGCGCCTCTGGCGCGATGTAGTGCAGCGTCCCCATCGTCATGCCGCTCTGCGTCATGCCCGTGCTCTGCCCACCCTGACTCATCTTCGCCAGGCCAAAGTCCGCCACCTTCACCACGCCGTCATAGCCCACCATGATGTTCGCTGGCTTGATGTCTCGGTGGATGATGCCGCGCTCATGCGCGTACTTCAGCGCATCGCACACATGCGCGGTGATGGCCATCGCATGTTCAGCGGGCAGCCGGCCCTGCGCCGCCATCATCTGCGCCACATCCGTACCGTCCACGAACTCCATGACGATGTAGAGCATGCCGTTGCTCGTGCTGCCAAAGTCATACACCGCCACCAGGCCGGGGTGGTTCAGCCTGGCCATGGCCAGCGCTTCATTGCGAAAGCGCTCGCTGTAGGTGGCATCCTCCTCGTCCAGGCCCGGCGGCAGAATCTTGATGGCCACCGGCCTGTCCAAATTCACCTGCTGGCCCCGATACACTGCGCCCATGCCGCCACGGCCGATCAGCGCCGTGATCTCATACTGCGGCAGCAGCACCTGCAGCTCCTCCGGTGCCGGTGGCTCCCACCTCTTGGGCGCATGCGCCGAGCTGGATCTCGATGTCTCGGCGGATGGCATGGAATCGGGCATGGTGCAGAGTCAGCGGCTGCTGAATTCTCACCAAGACATCGCCGCATGGCAGTGTCAACGCACGAAAAACCCGCGCCCCAGTGCATTGCCGCACCGCCAGCGTGGCAACGCGCTAGCGTGGGGGAGTGGCCTCAGTCATTGAGGCGCTGAAAGTGGAGTGCCCCATTTTGCCCATGATCATGCAGTCCCTTCCACCGGCGGTCATGCCGCCCGCTCCCGGAGGGAGCAGAGAAATGAGCCGGTGGTGAAGCGAGGCTCGCCGAGCGAGAACCACCGGACCAGGCGAACAAGGCCCTCGTTCGCAATCGTCGCATGCCGGAGGTATGCGAGAACCGTGCGCAGACTCCTCGCAAGCACTGGGCGGCTGAGCACTTCTCGCATACCTTCGGCATGCGCCTCTGAATGGGGGGACGCGTCGTGGCAGGGTCCGATGGTTCCCGCTGCACCGCTGCGCAGTTTCGCTTCACCACCGGCTAATCTCTCTGCTCCCTTCGGGAGCACCTGACAGGATTGATCTGCGTGATGCAGGGCCAAAGCACAGCTTTAAGCCATGCCGATCAGCCCCCACCTCACGCATTCACTTCGCCGCCACCTCATCGCTCGGCACCACCAGCACCGGGCAGTGCGCGTGTTTCAGCACGTCACTGGCCACGCTACCCACCAGCATGTGGTAGATCGTACTGTGGTGGTGGGATCCCAGGATGATCAGGTCCGCATTCAGCCGCTTCGTCTCCGCCAGCACTTCCTGCACTCGGGCATCCGCCAATTGCTCCACACTGGCTTTCACGCCGAATTTGATCAGCGAATCGCGCATTTCCAGCAGTTGCTCGGACTGCTCCTGCGCCACCGTGGCAGTCGGCTCCTCCATGACCACGGGCGAGATCAGCCCTACATCCACCACCACCGGCACTTTGCCCAGCACATGCAGGATGATCACCTCGCTGTGAAAGGCGGTGGCAAGCGTGTGCGCCTGCTTGAGAACTTTGAATGAGAGGTCGGATAGATCGACCAAGGCTACGATGGTTTTCATAATCAGATGTTTTCGACGGGAAGTTTCACGATGAGCAGCGAGCACGGCAGTCGCGTCAGCAGCCGCTCCGACGTGGAGCCCAGCAGCACGTAGCGCAGATTCGTGCGCCCCTTGCCACCCATGACGATCAGGTCCGCCCCGGCATCCTTGGCATGCGCGGCGATGCCGTTGCCATGACTGGACGATTCATACAGCACCTCCGCAGAGGCCCCTCCTGGCGCGGCTTCTCCGATAAATTCGTGCAATTCTTTGCGCAGACCCTGGATGCAGGCCTCCCGCTCCTCCGGCGTGTAAATCATCGCTGGCCCGCCTGGATCAGCAAACGGCGTGGGGTAAGCCATCGCCACCCACGGTTCCTGCCACACGTGCAAAAAGTCCACTGCCGCACCATCCATGAGCGCCACGCTCTTTGCCTGCTCCATCACCGCCCGCGACGTGTCCGAAAAATCAATGCAGGCCACCACTTTGCGAAACGGCTGCGGGTGGTTCGTCCGCACCAGCAGCACCGGCGTCTGCACCTTGCGCGCCAGCTTGCTGGAGATGGACCCCGCCCCGGCAGGCATCTGGCCCGCTCCCGCGATCCCCGCCACCAGCAGGTCCGCCTTCAGCGTGCGCGCATGCTCCAGGATCTCATGCAGCGGCGTGCCCAGCGCGATCGTCATCTCGCACTCTGCCGTCGTTGGGGATTGCGCCATCCAGTTTGCCAGCGCGGTGCTAGCACCCTCGCTCGCCACCCGCGCATGACGTTCAAAGGGTTCCTCCCGGCTCTCCGCCAGCGCCGCCACCGCCGCCGAGTCCACCACATGCAGCACCTGCAGCTTTGCCTTATTCAGCACCGCGATGCGTGCCGCCTGCTCAAACGCCGTGCGCGACCCCGTGGAGAAATCCACAGCCACGAGAATGGTAGAGAGCTTGTTCATGACCTGCGTGCGTTGGTAATCATACACCAGCTAAACGCAGCCTCCCCTCCAAGGAAATGGGATGTTCACCCCATATGCTAGCGTCGCCTGCGCGGATTTTGGTCTGGGGAAAAGTTCATCTCGTCACGATTTCAGCGCCTGAAAAACCGCTCGCTTGAAGTTCCCGCAGGCACCTGTTCTACAAGCCAACCGCCGCCTTGCGGTACTCCCAGCCCCGCCCCGCAGAGAAACTTCCCCAAATTCCCCAAATTCCACGGGGGGGTATACCTGCACGTCACTCCCGTAGGTAGCTGGAGGCGGTGCATGGGTACACTTTGGAGCGAATGCGGCACTGCGAGTGCTCCATAAGTGAGCGGCGAACCTTTCGATGAGCTGCTAGGCGAGGAGGCATCCTTGCGGGCCAGGAGGGTAGGCAAAGCGGTGCGTCGGTTCAAGGCGATTTGGTCTGTGGTGGGTGGGTCAGGATGGTCTGCGTGCGTAGCCACTCGGCGGTGTGCAGACAGGCGTCTGTGTGTTGTTTGACCAGGGCAGGAAGAACTTCGGCGGTGAGGACATGACACTCCACGCTGTCCTTGGCGCACCGATAGTCATGGATGATGCCTTCATGAGCCTTCAACGACCAACGCTGAAAAACTGCGTCTGCGACCTTGGGCTGAGCTTTGAAAGGTATCGAGTATAGACCCATACTCGGCACCTATTCAAAGCTACGCCCACCTGGGACACATAGGCTTTTCAGCGTTACAAGACGGAGTGCGTGTAGTATGCAGGTAGTTAGCTATGTCGGCGTTGAACCATAGAACGACAACGAAAGCCCGCGCATGCAGTCGCGGTGGTCAGCCAGGATGGAATCCCCGACGGTGGCCTGCTCGTAGGTACACCCCCCGTGGAATTTGGGGAAGTTTCTCCGGCGGTGGGAGGTGCTCCTGCATCCACCCGCGTTGAAAGGGTGGAAGTGGTGGGAGCTACTCCACGCTGTACACCTGCACGCGTCCCATCGCGGCCCACTGGCCGGGCTTGACCTTGCCGGGGCTGGTGATCACCCCCGTGACGAGGCTTTTGCCATCGGCGGTGAATCGCGCGCGGGTCAGACGGGACTTGGTGTCCATGGAGGTGACCAAGCTACCATCGGAAGCGCTGAAGACGGCGGCATTCCAGGTGCCCTGGGCCTGGCGTCCGGCCATGAGGAAGTGCTGTCCATCCGGATGAAATACCAGCGTCTCCATGAGGCCGGAGCCGTGCTGACCGTCTTTGATTTGATCAATGCGCTTGCCCGTGCGCCAGTCCCAGCGCTGCCAGGTCATCTTGCCGTTGCCTGCCATGGGATCGACCATCGGCCCCATGCCGCAGCCGAGCAGCGCATTGCCATCCGGTGAGAAGGCGAGGCTGTAGATGCCGCCGGAGTAGTGGTGGGACTTGGTGGTGCCCCAGGAGGTGAAATCCGGCGTCGTCCATTGCGAGACCGGCTTGCCACCCTGCGCCTGCACATCCCACACCCGCACTTCGCCCAGCATGTTGGCCGCCGCGAGGTGCTTGCTATCAGGACTGAAAACGCAGCTCAGTACCGGTGGCGTGTGGCTGTAGCTGGCCACGAGCGCGCCGCTGGCGGTGTCATACACCCGCACAGAAGGCTCCGTCTCCGCCGCAGGCTCATACTTCCAGCCCCCGGCAAGGTACTGGCCCGTCACGCTCGCCACTCGCTTGCCATCGGGCGAGAGCGCGAGCTGCCAGCTCCAGAATGTGTGCGCCTTGACCTCGCGCGTGCATTTGCGCGTGGCCACGTCATGCCACAGCAGCATGCCATCGTAGCCGCCGGAGATGAGCGTCTTGCCATCCGGCAGCAGCACGCAGCCGCTGGCGTAGGAGCTGTGCGTTTTTTCAAACACAGCCATCTTGCCGGTCGCCGTTTCCACGGCATGCACGCTGCCGTCCATGCAGGCGGCGTAGGCCTGCGCGCCATCCGGTGTGGAGGCCAGGCCGAGCACGCTGAAGGGCAGTTCGTATTGCTTGATGCGGGTGAGTTTCATGGGCGGTCTCAGGCGAGGATGTCGCGGATGGGCTCCACCTTGTTTTCCACGCGGTGGAAGGTGGGCATGCCGGGCAGATCGTACTCCGCATACGGATCAATGCCCAGCGCGGTGAAGATGGTGGCGAAGAGATTCTGCTCACTGTACGGCTTCTCCGTCACGTCCACGCCGTCGATGTCCGTGGCCCCCGTCACCACGCCGCGCTTCAGGCCGCAGCCGGTCATCATCATACTCCAGGCATTGGGGTAGTGCTCGCGCCCGCGCGCCGCATTCATCCACGGACTGCGGCCAAACTCACCCATGGCAATGACCAGCGTGGAGTCCAGCAGCCCGCGCTCTTCCAAATCGGTGATCAAATTATAAAGCACACGGTCCAGCTCCGGCACGAGCATCTGATGGATCTCGTGATTGAACACATGGTTGTCCCAGTTCATACCATTGGCCACCATCACAAACGGCGCACCATTTTCCACCAGATGCCGAGACATCAGCGCGTGCTGCGCAAAACTGCCCGGCCCGTAGCGCTCGCGGTCAGCAGCGGGGAGTTTGTTCACATCAAACAGGTCCGCACTCGCGCTCAGCCCCTTCAGACGTTCAAAGGCCGCATTCTGGCTGCGCGCCACGGCGCTGCTGCGGTCGCGCTCATACTTCGCGGTCAGGAATTTGCGCAGCGTCTCGCGCGATTCCCCATCATGCTGCGGGATGCTCGCGCTTTCGCTGTTCAGCATCTTCGAGTAGTCCCCGCCCAGGCGCACCGGCGCATACTCCGCGCCGAGCCAGCCCGCCCAGTTGCCCGCCTTGAAGCCTTCGAATTCATTGCCGCCGGGGATGGGATCCAGAAAGATGAAGTTCGGCAGCTTCGCATCCAGTTGCCCCATGGCCTGCGCCAGGCTGCTGCCCAGCGTGGGCCGCGTGAAGCCCGCGCGCTCCGGGCTGCCGCGCTGCAGCAGATTGATCGCCAGCGCATGCTCCGGCTGGTTCGTCTTCATGCTGCGCACCACATTCAGCTTGTCCGCGATGCTCGCGCACTTGGGCATGAGCGATGAAAAATGAATGCCCGGAATCTTCGTGGGCATGCTGCCAAACGGCCCATTGCCCGGACGCCCCGGCTTCGGATACCACGTCTCAAACTGGCTCGGCGCGCCACACAGCCACAGCAGGATGCAGTGCTTCTGCGCTTTCTTGGTCTCCTCCGCGAAGACCGGATTTTGAAACAGCCCTGTGAAGCTCGCCGTGCTGGCCAGCGCACCGCCCGTGAGGCCCTTCAGAAAGAGCCGCCGGTGCAGCGTGTGCTCACCGGTGGGGCAGCGGGGATGGGGATCGCGGAGGTTCATCAGAGGCGGAGGGGGAAAAGGGGCGCAGGAAAATTACAGCGTTTCGGGGCAAATTTTAGCATGCTTTTTTCTGCGCACCAGGCTGCGGGCGCAGACAGGCCCGCCACCCCTCACTTCGCCAGCGCCGCGATCTCCGCATCGCTCAGCGCGCGGTCCCAGAGGGCGAACTCATCCATCGCGCCGCTCAGGTGGCGGATGGCCACGCCGCCGGAACTGCGGCGGTCATTCCAGTTGCCGAGTTCGGCGATGCCGATCTTCAGCGGCATGGTTTCCTTGAGAGCAGAGCGGGTCAGCAGCTCGCCATTGGCATAATGTCGTACTTCTTGGGAGGCGGGATCAAACACCACCGCCAGGTGCGTCCAGCGGCCAAAGCGTTCCGGCGTGAAGAGCACGGGGGTGTCATAATCGGCATGCCGTACCCCGTTGCTGCCGGCGATACCCAGCCGCACTTTGCCATCCCGCGTGATCTGCCAGTGAATTTTGCGGTCGCCCCAGCTTTCGGACATGAAGAGGGAGTTGAAAGCACGGTCGAGGCCGTTCACCCGCACCCAAACGGCCATGGTCAGCGTCTTCGTTTCGCCAGGAATGTTCAGCCGTACGCGGTCGCTGACGTTGCGGAATTCGAGGGCGCGTTTGCCCGGCCAGCGGCCCGTGGTCCAAGAAGCGCCGACGATGCTGCCATCCGAGATCTGGCCGCCATTCACCGCGTGATTGCGCAGCGAGCGCGAGCCTTCGTCATCCTGGAAATCAAAGCGCAGCCGCAGTCCAGCATCGGCATTCAGCTTCGCACTGGAGCCGAGCCACTTTTCAAACTGAAAGCGCTGGGACATCGCGCTGCGGGCGTCCATTTCATTCAGCGAAGCAAAGCTCGACGCATTCGCGGTGAGCACAGCGGTGCTGCCCGCAATCGCCATCGCCTGACCTTCCTTGAGCGACTTCATCATCACAGCAGGCTGATGCAACTCCACCTCGCCTTTGAACACATGCACCTCCTCATTCGCCGCGCTCACATCCAGCCCGAACTCGGTGCCGAGATCGACGATGGTCCCCTTCGGCGTGTTGATGCGGAAGCCCTTCGCCTGCGGCGGCACCTGCGCGCTGAGCTTGCCCCGCGTGCAAGTCGCCTCGCCCGAAGACACGAGCTGCAATTCCGCAGGCCCTTCGATCAAGACGCGTGCCCCTTGATAAAACTCAATCTGCGCGATGCCCGACTTCAACTTCAGCCAACCCGGCGACAGCGGCGTACCAGGGGTGATCGCCGCAGAGTCCCATTCCAGATTCACCCCACGCGTCATCACTGCCACTGAGGCCGTCGTCTCCTCGGTCTCAGGCCGCTGATCCAATGCCGCATTCATCAACCAAGTGCCCAGCAGCGTGATGCAGGCCGCCATCGCCGCCACGCTCGTGACGGTGGCAAAGGTGAAGCGGCGTTTTGGCAGCAGCGCCGGGCGGATGATGTTGTCCGCCACCAGCGGCTTCGTCGCGCGCAGCATCGCATCCATGTCGAAGTGCTGCAGCAGGCGCTCGCCCAGCTCCGGGTGCGTTTTCAGCAACTCGTGCAACTCCTCAGCCTCGGCAGTCGTGAGCGTGCCTTCGAGGTAATGCTGGATCAAGGTATCGGTATCAAACATGTGCGGCACCTCCCTGGTTCGTCGTGCGCTCGATGCACTCGCGCAGTTTCTCGCGCACGCGCGAGAGCGCACGGCAGACCGTGTCCGCCTTCATGCGAATCTGATCCGCGATCTGCGGCGTGCCGATGTCGTTGTAATAATAAAGCTCCACCAGCTCGCGGCTTTTCTCCGGCAGCTTTTGCAGGCAGGCGCGCAGCACACTGATCTCCTCTTCATAACGCGGCGGTGCCTCGCGCTCCTCTGCCAGAAGGCGGATGTGATCTGCCAGCTTCTGCACCACCTCCGGCTGCTGCCGTGTGCGCTCGCGCCACTGCCGCATGGCGATGTGCCTGGTCATCGTCGCCAGCAGTGGGCGTGCATCCGTGCTCAGGTCCCACTGCGACTCCTTCGCCATGAACTCCAAAAACACCTGCTGCGCGATGTCCTCCATCAGCCCCGGCCAAGGTGCATACTTCAGCGCCACCCCCCTCACAAAATCGTGATGGGCGAGGAATACCTGCGCGGCCTGGGTTTCATGTGTGTTCATGGGTCTGGTATTAGCTCCTACTTCATCGGATGCAGCTTCAGCAGTTCATCCGTGGTGAAGAGCATCATGCGGCCGGGATTGGCGTCGCGAACGGCTTTGACTTCGGCGGCGGTGATGGGGTCGGCTTTGTTGCCGAAGTTGTTGCGGACGAAGGTGAGGACGCTGGCGATTTCCTCGTCCTTGAGCATGCCGCCGAAGGGGGTCATGGGGACCTGGCCGTTGTATTCCTTGGCACCGACTTTGAGCGGTCCCATGAGGCCGTACATGGCGATTTTGATGAGGCGGTCGCGATCGGTGGTGACCCAGGGGCTGCTGGCGATGCTGGGGAAGGCGGGGTCGAGGCCGGCGCCGTTGGGCTGATGGCAGGTGACGCAGTGACCTTCGCGGAAGTAGATTTCCTGGCCGAGCTTGAACTGCTTCTTGGCGGCATCGCTTAGGTAAGCGGGTGGGGGAATGACGGGATGCTCGGGCTTCACGATTTCCGCGATTCCCGCGAGGCGGTCGGCGGCGGTTTTGGTGGCGGCTTTGCTCCAGTCGTCCAGCGGGAGCTTGGCGGCGATGGCTACGATGTTTTTCGCGGCAGGAATGTTCGGCAGCCAGGAGGCGGCGACGACGGCTTCGAGACGGACGCGGCCGTGTTCATCGGCGGCGGCTTTTTCGAGCAGGGCCACGTGATCGGCGATGCGGTGGGTGTTGTAGCGCAGCACGCGCACGGCGGCGGCACGGGCGTGGAAGTCGGGGGAGGAGAGCATTTCGCGCAGCAGGCCTTCATCGGCCTGGTTCAGACCCCAGGTGACCCAGAGGGCTTCGAGCTTGGCGTGGGTGTCCTTCTGGTCTGCGGCCCAGGTCTTGATGGCGGGCAGGACTTCCTTGGCGTCGCGGGCGCGCAGTTCGCGGCGGGCGCGGTAGCGGGTGCGGAGTTCGGGTTCCTTGAGGTCTTCGAACAGCGTGGCGAGGGGAGCGCCGGCGACGGGCACGGGCTTCACCAGCGGGCGGCCCGGATAGGTGATGCGGTAGATGCGGCCGTGCACGTGATCGCGCAGGGGATCGCGGGCGTTGTGCTGCATGTGGCCGATGAGGACGTTGTGCCAGTCGATGACGTAGAGGGAGCCATCGGGAGCGAATTCGAGATCGACGGGGCGGAAGTTGCCGTCGGTGCTGACGAGGAGATCCTGGCGGTGGGCGGTCTTCCAGCCGGTGCCGCTGTCTTCGATCTTCACCTGCTTGATGCCGAGGAAACCGATGGCGTTGCAGTAAATGAGGTCGCCCTGCACTTCGTCCGGGAAGTGGCGGGAGGAGACGATCTCAAGGCCGCTGGTGGGGCGCACCTTGTGGCCGTCTGGCACGAGGTCGGCGGTGGAGGGAGTCTTGCCGCCAAAGGTGGGCTTCACTTCCACGGGCAGCGCCCAGTTCATGGTGGTGCCGGAGGTGTGCAGTAGGAAATCCTGGCCCCACTGGTCAAAGACGAAGCCCCAGGGATTCGGGATGCTCATTTGGATGGTGCGCTCCAGCATGCCGCGCTGCGGGCTGTAGCGGAAGAAGCCGCCATCGACGCAGCGGACGGGGCCGTAGGGAGTCTCGACGTTGGAGTGGAGGAAGACGCCCTCGCACAGCATGAAGGCTCCGCTGGGGTCGGCCGCAAAAGCGCTGATGGCGTGGTGGGTGTCGTGCGTGTCAAAGCCGCCGAGGACGATCTCCATGCTGTCGGCGTGGTCGTCGCCGTTGGTGTCGCGGAGGAGCATGAGGTTGGGCTCCTGGGTCACATAGACGCCTTCGGTGGCGAATTCGAAGCCGATGGGCAGGTGGAGCTGGTCGGCGAAGATGGTTTCCTTGTCGGCCTTGCCGTCGTTGTTGGTGTCTTCGTAGATGAGGATCTTGTCATCCGGCATGGCATCGCCGGGACGGTAGTGCGGGTAGGTCGGCATGGTGGCGACCCAGAGGCGGCCTTTGTTGTCGAAGGACATCTGCATCGGGTTCGCGAGATTTGGGAACTCCTTCTCGGAGGCAAACATCTCGACCTTGTAGCCATCCGGCACCTTGAGGGACTTCAGCGCGTCCTCGCCATAGAGGTACTTCTCGCTGCCATTCTTGACGCTGGGCACGTAGTTCGTGGGCACGGGCGGGAGCACGTGGGTCTTGCTGTCATCGACCTTCAGTTCGGTGGTTTTGCCACTGGCGACGGCGTGGATCAGACCATCACGCAGCACGGTCATCTCGCGGCTCTTCTGCACTTCATCAGGGTAGTTCTGCGGGCCGTAGGGATTGTAGCGGCGGCCGTGGGCGTGGACGCCATTGAGGATGTTGTAGTCCGTGTTCCAGAACCAGTCCTTTTCCTTCACCGCCTCATGCACCAGCTTGGGGTCGGCCTTCGACTCATGGCTGGCGTAGCCGTAGAGGCCGGTGGCCAGCAGTTTGCCGATCTCTTCATAGCCTTTGTCCGTCGGAATGAAGCCGCCGGTGGTGAAGAACCCGCCGCCCTTCGCTTCGATCTCTTGGGTGGGGGTGAAGAGGTCGATATAAGTGAGGCCGTGCCTCTTGGCGACTTTCTCGATCGCGCCTGCATAGAGCAGGAGGTTGGCGTTTTCGACGTCGCCCTTCGGCAGGTCGCGCTTGGCGCTTTGGTTTTCGTAGGCGATGGGGCTGACGAGCACGACGCGGGGGGCTACTTTGCCGTTGTAGGCTTTGCTCAATGTGTGCGCCACCCAAGCGTCCAGCTCGGCTTCGAAATTACCAACCTTGCTGGGACCGTCGAAGGACTCGTTGTAACCAAAGAAGGCCACGATGGTGTCAGCCTTCAGATGGGTGAGCCACTGGTCGGGCGTGGAGTAGAAACCCTGGCCGTTGTGGATGGGTTTGTCCGGATGAAACTTCTCTGCGCCGGGGAAGGCCCACTGGGAGGCGCGTGAGGGATGCGGGCGGAAGCCGGGGGTGTCTCCCACGTGGCCCATGTTGCGGAAGAAGAGCTCGCGGTCCGGGTAGCGGAGCTGCAGCTCGGTCTCGATGCGGCTGTACCAAGTGTCACGCTCGGCGAGGCCGTTGCCGATGAGCACGATGTGCTCGCCTTTTTCCGGCGGGGCCACGGCTTGTGAGCGTGCGGCAGGGGGCGGCTCGGCGCTGGGCTGGTGCGGGGCTTTGACTTCTTCCGGCTTTTTCGCGTCTGGCTTCTTGGCGGCCGTCGGCTTGGATTTGTCTTCGGGCACACCCATGGAAGGGCTGCTGCCAGTGGCGAAGTCGCCAGGCTTCAGATTGCGCTGCTTGAAGTAGCCGGCGTCCTTGGTGAAGCCGAAGGCGGTGGGCTTGAAGGGATCGATGAAGGCGACATCTGCCTTGGCGGCGACGGGCAGCTTCAGCAGGGAGTGCACGGCATTGACGATAAGGCGGCGGAGGTTTTCGTCCGTGTAGTCCAATGACGCGCCCATCGTGGTGCAGAATGAGCGGCCCTTGGTGGTGCCGTCCGGCGCGGTGTAGTCGTGCAGCCAGGCGATGGGCTGCATGGGCTCGTTCTTCGCGCCTGCAACGTTCTTCGATTTTGGGTCGAGCGTCTCGGTGACGGCACCGCGCAGCAGGATGGTGTCGCTCTCCGGCTTCACGTCGGGAGCGCCATAGACGTCGGTGGTGCAGAAGATCTCGCCGACACCGCGCAGGATTTCATTCTTGCTGTTCGCCTCCACCACCACGCTGCGAGTGCCTTCCTTCTTATGGGAGCCGTGGTGGCTGACCCATTTCTCGCCGAGGATTTTGAGGCCGAACTCGCTCCACTTGAAGTCGCCTGTCTTGGCATTGCCGGTGAAGGCGTGGGTGGCGGTGCGGAAGCCGATGACGGGTTTGCCGGAGTTCAGGAACTTGGCGAAATGCGCAAGGCTTTCGTCGGGGAGCTGGCGGAAGCGAGTGCCGATGATGAGGAGATCCGCGTCATCCAGCATCTCCGTGCCGCGGATGTTTTTCTGGTTGTTCGGGTCGATGAAGCCCGCCTTTTCGTCCGTGGAGAAGAGCACGATGCAGTTGAAGCCGTGGGTCTTGGCCAGGATTTTGGCCAGCATGGGCATGCTCTCTTCGGTGTGGTATTCTTCGTCACCGGCCACGAGGACGATCTTTTTGCCTTTGCCGGCACCGACCGGATTGGCGGCGACTTCGAGGTATTCCTGCGCGGATGCGGATGCGACCGAGCCAAGCAGGGCGAGGGTGAGGAGGAGGTGCTTCATGGTTGGGAAATAACTGGCGGGAATGCTTATACCGCACGGGGCGGTGAAACCGGACAAGAAAAATGTAGATGGGTGGCTTGAAGAGGGAGCGGACTGCTTCATGCCGCAGGCGTACGCGGTTGAGCGTGCGCTGGCATCTGGGTGCTGAAGATTGCCGGGCACGCTGCCCTCGATGTTTTGATTCGGCCCGCAGCTCAACTCACGCCGATGGAATCCAGTTTCATCTGGATGTCGCTGGATCGCGTCATCACGGGCGGCCACTCGGGTGCCACGTAGAGGCCCCCGAAGCAAATCTTGCGGAGCAGCGGAATCTTGAAGGTTTGCGGGGCCGTTTGATTCACGACCACGGAAAACCCTTCCGGCAGGAAGGTGATCTCGAGGTGGCTCCAGGTCTTGAGCTGGAACGGAGCGAGGTCCACCCACTTGTTGCCGGGGGTGCGTATTTGCAAGAGGTCGGACTTCGCCTCCGGGCTATAGATGGCGCGCAGGGTGGTGCCCTGCCGCGTCTTGCCGCCGAGCGTTAGCAGCACCCACTCGAGACCGTTGTAGCGCTGGACGTTGACATCGAAGGCCAGACGGAGCTGCGGCTGCAATGTGAGCGCCTCCGTGAGCACGAGGCCCAGGCTGGACTGACGCTGCTCGAAGCGGGCGAGGTTTCCTTCGATCTTCAATCCAGGCCGCCCTCCACGCGGCAGGAGGAAGGGCTTGGAGAAATCCGGCAGGGGCTCGACCACGGAACTGTGCATGCCCGCATAGGTGTAGGCCAGGTAGAGCTTGCCATTGTCCACAAAGCCGTTCGGGTACTGCGCCGTGCCGCCCTCAGGCTGCACGACCGGCCCCGGCAGCAGCAGATCGGGATCGCCGGTGGGCGAGCAGTAAAGGGACAGGAAGAAACGGTCGTTGGGGATGCGCTTTGGCATACCGACGTGGTGGTCGTTGATCACCATGAGCAGGCTGTCGCGCGTGCCGGCACCGGCCACGGCGAAATTGCGCGCACAAACGGTGTCGAGTTCGACGGGACGCGCCTTGCTCCAGGTGAGTCCGTGATCTTCGCTGGTGGCGTAGAGCATCATGCGGTGCGGTTTTTCCAACCGCTCGGGCGCGTCCTGCGCGGTCGCATTCCGAATGAGCAGGCCGATGCGGCCGTCGCCGTGTTCGACGAGCATGGGCTCCCACAGATAAACCGTTTCGCCGCCAAAGTCGGCGGGATTTTCCCCCATTGAGGACCAGCTTGCGGCCTCTATCGGTTCGCTCCACTGCCACGTTGCGCCGGCATCGGTGCTGAAGAGCACTGCGGCGTACTGCGTGTGGCCCGGGTAGAGCTTGTCCTCGGGCAGCGGGAGGCTGCAAGGAAACATGATGACCCCCTTGCTCGTGAGCAGGCCGTGGTTGGTGGGGAATCCCACCACCTTGCCCGCCAGTGACGGCGGGGCCGTCGCCACATCGCGGTTCTCCCAGTGCACGCCGTCCTGGGAACTGGCGATGAAGGTGCGGCGAGCGACGAGATCGCACCAGGCGCAGAACAAGGTCTTGTCATGATCGTTGACGAAGCCGGGCTGCCATTGGTTGTCAGACTCCACGGGGCTTTCGCAGCCGCCGGCGCGGGTGAGGAATTTGACGGGCGTGCTCCAGTGCTCGAAGTCGTCGCTCGCGCTGAGAAAGTTGAACTGCCCGGGCACGTCCTCGGCCAGTGTCTCGTTGCCATTCCAGGCGGCGAAGAAGCGCCCCTGAAACTTCACGATGTCCACATCGTGGGTGTATTTCAGCAGCGGCCGTGCGCCGGGATGGGGGGAATAGATGCTGGTGAATTTCACCGTCGGACGGTAAATGTCCAAGCCGGCGGGGCGATCTCTGTCACTGGTGGCTGCGGGTGGCGCAGCTCCGACGGAGTGTTGGGTGGAAGCCAGCCCTGCGGCTAGAAAGGCTTGGGCAGTCGTCGTCAGGAAAGCGCGTCGAGGCAGGTTGTCGGTCATGGGATGCTGGAAGCCGGTGTTTTTGAAGTGGAAGCGATGGCTCGTTCTTTGCCGCGTCAGATTCAATGAAAATGCATTCGAAGCATCAGTGCGCAGCAAGAAGGAGAGCGCTGACATCCCAGCCGATGCCTGTCACCGTAAGTGAAGCAACCGGGCGCTTTCAAGGCTGTATCAGCAATGACACCAGCCCTCGCAGCCTCTGTGTCACCTCGTTGCGACTCAGCGCGCTGGCAGCATCGAGAGTGAGGCTTTCCCACGCATCTACATCGAGTTCCTCACTCCTCAACAAACCGTTTTCACTCAAAAACATCAAGCAGGTGGCCAGAGCGACACGCTTGCTGCCATCGACGAAGGCGTCGTTGCGGCACAGGTAGAACAAATAGGCTGCCGCGAGTTCGATAGGATCTGAGGTCACGGGAGTTCCGGGCAGCGCCGCCTGGGGAGTCGCCACGGCGGATTCCAGCAGTGCGCGAGAACGCAGAGCGGGACTCCCACCATAGGCTGCGAGAGCCTCGGCATGAATGGCGAGCACCGCATCCAGGGTCGGATGTAGGATCGAGTCGCTCATGACAGGCGGCGGAACAGCTCGCTGTTCTTTTGAATCAGGCGTTTGACCGTTTCAGCCGCTTTGGCGGCCTCGATGACCTCTGGTGCCAGCGGCGTGAGGGTGATCGTGCCGCCCGCATGCACCTCGACATTCACCTCATCGCCCACCTTGAGCCGGGCGAGCTGGAGCAAAGCAGCATCAAAGATGATCCCCTGCGAATTGCCGATTTTGTTGATGGTCTTGATCATGTGTAAAACTATGTTTTACACGCTGGGTTGTCAATTGTTTGGCTCGTTTCTCTGCCCTTGCACCAGCCGTGAGAGACGCGCCCATGGCTGGTGCCGAAAAGGATTGCTGTCTCAGTGCTTCACAGAGCACCCCGGCCCGACAGTCTGGAAGAAGTCATTCCCTTTGTCATCCACGAGGATGAAGGCGGGGAAGTCTTCGACTTCGATCTTCCAAATGGCTTCCATGCCGAGTTCGGCGAACTCGACAACTTCGACCTTCTTGATGTTTTCCTTGGCGAGGATGGCAGCGGGGCCGCCGATGCTGCCGAGGTAGAAGCCGCCGTGTTTTTTGCAGGCGTCGGTGACCTGCTGGCCGCGGTTGCCTTTGGCGATCATGATCATGCTGCCGCCGTGGCTTTGGAAGAGATCGACATAACTGTCCATGCGGCCGGCGGTCGTGGGGCCGAAGCTGCCGCTGGGCATGCCGGCGGGTGTTTTGGCCGGGCCGGCGTAGTAAACGGGGTGGTTCTTGAAGTAGTCGGGCAGCGGCTTGCCAGAATCGATCAGTTCCTTGAGCTTCGCGTGGGCGATGTCACGCGCGACGATGATGGGGCCGTTGATGAGCAGGCGTGTCGTGGTGGGGTACTTGCTCAGCTCGGCGCGGATCTCGGCCATCGGGCGATTGGTGTCGATGCGCACGGCGTTGGTGTCTTTGCGGTGGCGCAGCTCCTCGGGGATGTAGGGCAGGGGATTCGTTTCGAGCTGCTCGATGAACACGCCATCCTTCGTGATCTTGCCTTTGGCCTGACGGTCGGCGGAGCAGGATACGCCGATGCCGATGGGTAGTGAGGCACCGTGGCGCGGCAGGCGGATGATGCGAACGTCGAGCGCGAAGTATTTGCCGCCAAACTGCGCGCCGATGCCGCACTCGCGCGCGGCTACGAGCATCTGCGCTTCGAGTTCGACATCGCGGAAGGCGCGGCCGTGTTCGTTGCCGGTGGTCGGAAGGTTGTCGTAGTACTTCGTGGAGGCCAGTTTGACGTGTTTCATCGTCGATTCAGCGGAGGTGCCGCCGATAACGAAGGTCAGGTGGTAAGGAGGGCAGGCGGCGGTGCCGAGCGAGACCATCTTGTCGCTGAGGAACTTCACGATGCTCTTTGGATTCAACACGGCGCGGGTTTCCTGATACAGATAAGCTTTGTTGGCCGAGCCGCCGCCTTTGGCGATGAAGAGGAATTTGTACGCCTCGCCGTCGGTGGCGTAGAGATCGATCTGCGCGGGAAGATTGGTGCCGGTGTTCTTTTCGTCGAACATGTTCAACGCCGCGTTTTGGGAGTAGCGCAGGTTGTTCTCGGTGTAGGCGAGATAGACGCCTTTCGATAGCGCGGATTCATCGCCACCGCCGGTCCACACCTGCTGGCCTTTCTTGCCCATGATGATGGCGGTGCCGGTATCCTGGCAGAAGGGCAGCAGCCCCGCGGAGGCTACGTCGGCATTTTTGAGCATGGTCAGCGCGACCATGCGGTCGTTCTCGCTGGCTTCTGGGTCGTCGAGGATGGCAGCCACCTGCTTGAGGTGCTTGGGCCGCAGGAAGAAATTGATGTCATGAAAGGCCTGGTTGGCCAGCAGGGTGAGCGCCTCGGGGTTGACCACGAGGACTTCCTTCTCGCCAAATGTCTGCACGGAGACGTGTTCCTTGGTCAGCAGACGGTATTCGGTGTCATCGGTGCCGAGTTCGAGAAGTTCCTGGTAATGAAAGGGGGGCGTGGGCATGGGGAGGGGAATTTGAAAGGGATATGAGTTCGGGCAACGAGGGAAAGGAGCATTTTGCACGTTGTCAGGCGGTGCCGGGAGAGGTAAACTCCCAGCATGATTCTGGAAACGTTGCCTGCTGTCCGGCAGCTCAGTTCCCGCGACAAGCGGCAACTGGCCGAGGAGCTTTTGAACTCGGCCGATACCGAGGACGGTGAAGTCGTGGTCGATGCCGCCATCATGGAGCTACTCGACCAGCGTATGGCTGCTCACGCGGCGAACCCACAGGCCGTTTCGACTTGGGAGGAAGTGCAATCCCGTGTCTTCGCACGCCGTGGCGCATGATATTGTCTGGACTGCAGGAGCGGAGGCGGATTTGTTCCGACTTTATGAACAAGTGGGTGACCACGATCTCGCCATGAAGATACTGCGAGAACCGCTGAAACGTGTTTTGACCCTGCTGGCAGAATATCCCGCGTTAGGAGCGAAGGTGCATGGCACACAACGCGTCCGCAGGCTGCTGGCTGGCCCTGGAAAGCGATTCGGCATTTTCTATGTTGAGGAAGCCCGACGCATCATGATTCATGTCCTGATCGACATGCGGCAAGACCCTGAACTGCTTCAGTTTCGGTTAGGCGGTCTGTGATTCACTCCGCAAAGACAGGCTTCTTCCAAATGGGCACGCAGGTTTTGATCTCCTTCAAATACCAGTGGCACAGCTCAAAGGACTCGGCGCTGTGCTTGGTGCGCACGCGGATGACGATGCTCGGCTGCTCTGCGGCCACGAAACCGAGACGGTGCTGAATGAAGACGCGGTGCGGACCGTGCTCGCGCTGGCCGCGTGCGACGAGGTCCTGCAGCATTTTTTCCGCCATCGGCAGGTAGACGCTGTAGTCGATGCCGGAGATGGTCCTGCCGTCTTCCATGCCGCGTACGACGCCGAGAAACTGCGCCTCGGCACCTTCGCCGGCCTTGAACACGGTTTGGGCGATCTGGATGGGCTCTTCACTCAGGATGACGACGGGCGGCATGGGTGCAGGATAAACAGCGGGATGGCCGATTGCTCATAAAACTTGTCCGTTGGCGCGGGTTTCTGATAGCGTTTGAATCCTCCAACCATGAAACGCCTGCTTTTCCTTCTCCTCGCCGCCACCCAGCTCCATGCGGAGACCCAGATCACCTGGAAGCGCCAGCAACTGCACGGCGACTTTTATTCCGAAGGCGCCGCCATCGGTGACATCAATGGCGATGGCAAACCAGACGTCGTCGCCGGGCCGTTCTGGTGGGAGGGGCCGGCGTTTGAAAAGAAACACGCCTACTACGAGCCGAAGATTTTCAGCATCAATGGCTACTCGGACAACTTCTTCGCCTACGTCCAGGACTTCAACGCGGACCAAAAGAACGACATCCTCATCCTCGGCTTCCCGGGCAAAGAGGCGCGAATGTACCTGAACCCCGGTACTCATGACGACAAGCCCTGGCCCATGCACATCGTGGCGGATGTGGTGGACAACGAATCACCCGTTTTCACCGACATCACCGGGGACGGCAAACCGGAGATCGTGTGCAGCACCGGGGGCAAGTTTGGCTGGTTCGCGCCGAACTGGGATAAGCCGACTGAGAAGTGGCCCTTCGTCGCCGTCACGGACGACCTCAAAGTCGCCAAGTTCACCCATGGACTTGGTGTTGGCGATGTGAATGGCGATGGGAAGATGGATCTGCTGGAGGCGCGCCGCTGGTGGGAGAATCAAGGAGCTGGAGTTGCCAACTCCAAACCGGACTTGGCAAGTCCGGCTCCTTGGCCCCAGCACAACTTCGCCGCCGGGGTCGGTGGTGGTGCGCAGATGTTTGCGTATGACTTTGATGGGAATGGCACCAATGACGTCTTCACCAGCCTCGCGGCGCATCGCTATGGCGTGGCGGTGTTTCTGCAAAACAAGCCCGAGCCCGACAAGCCCAACTGGACCCGTGTGATGCTCGCCAGCGAGCAGCCGCAGGACAACGACTACGGCATCGTCTTCTCCCAGCCACATGCGGCGTATCTCGCGGACATGGATGGCGACGGCATCAAAGACATCGTCACTGGCAAGCGCTATTGGGCGCACAACGGGCACGATCCCGATGAGCGCGGTGCACGTGTGATCTACTGGTATCAGACCAAACGCGATAGCAAAGGCGGCGTCGATTTCGTCCCGCACCTGGTCGATGCCGAAAGCGGCGTGGGTGTGGATGTTCAGGTGGGCGATGTGAATGGAGACAAGCTCCCAGACATCGTCGTTGGTAACAAAGCCGGTGTCTTCATCCTCACACAGGAGCGGAAGGACAGCACGGCGGACCTGACGCCGAAGAAAATGTACGGTCCTGGGCTGATGCCACAGAAGGATTACGCCAAAGGGTTGTCTCCCCAGGATGCGCTGAAAGCTTTGCAACTCCCCGGCGGCTTCAAGGCGGAGCTGATCGCCAGCGAGCCGGATCTCGTGCAGCCCGTCGCTTTCACCTTTGATGAGCGAGGTCGTATCTGGGTGGTGGAAGGAAACAGCTACCCGAAACCGCGTGAAGTGGGTGCCGGTCAGGACCGCATCAAGATTCTCGAAGACAAGGATGGCGACGGTGTCTTTGAGACGAAGAAGATTTTCTGCGAGGGGCTGAACCTCGTCAGCGGCATCGAGCTGGGCTTCGGTGGCGTGTGGGTGGGGGCTGCGCCGTATTTGATGTTCATCCCGGACAGGGACCATAATGATCAGCCAGATCCGACCGATGCGTCGGATCTGAAGGACCATTTCCAGAAAGTCCCCGGCCTCAACTTCACCGCCTACGCCCTGCTCGACGGTTGGGGCAGCCAGGACACGCACGAAACGCTCAACAGCTTCATCTGGGGCCCGGACGGCTGGCTGTACGGCTGCCACGGCGTTTTCACCCATAGCAAGGTCGGTAAGCCCGGGACTCCGGAGGATCAGCGCAAGCCCATCAATGCCGGCATCTGGCGCTACCACCCCGTGCGGCATGAGTTTGAGATCTTCGCCGAAGGCACCAGCAATCCCTGGGGACTCGATTATGATCAGTATGGCGAGTTCTTCGTCACCGCCTGCGTCATCCCGCATCTTTACCACATCGTGCCGGGTGGGCGTTACCAGCGGCAGGCCGGGCAGCACTTCAATCCGTACACGTATGATGACATCAAGACCATCGCCGATCATGCGCACTATGCGGGCAGCGCGCGTCCTGATGTCGCCTTCGACAAAAACACGGGTGCCGGAATCGTGAATGACGACACGAATGCCCTTGGCGGTGGCCACGCGCACTGCGGCCTCGCTATTTATCAGAGCAGCCTCTTTCCGCCGACGTATCGCAATCAGCTCATCTTCGGCAACCTGCATGGGCACCGCCTCGTCACCAACTACACCGACCCACATACGAGCACGTATGTGGGCAAGCATGGCAGTGATTTCATGCGTGCCAACGACATGCACTTCATCCCCGTGACGCAGAAGGTGGGGCCTGATGGTGCTCTCTATGTCAGCGACTGGAGCGATGAGCAGATCTGCCACCGGGGAAGCAACGCCGTGGAAAACTGGGATCGCAGCAATGGACGGATTTATCGCGTGAGCTATGCAGGCTGGAAGCCGTGGAAGGGGGATCTGGCGAAGGAGAGTGATGAAGCGCTGGCGAAGCTCGCGGTGCAGACGGGGAACGAGTGGGAGTCGCGGATGGCGAGGAGGGTGTTGATGGAGATGTTCCAGAAGCCTATTTATGTCCATCATGGTGAGTGGGATGGACTGACTAATTTACTCAAAAGCGCACTTAGTGAGGGCCAATCAACCGAAGTCCGGCTGCGTGCGCTATGGACTTTGGTTGGCTGTCATTTTGAAAACGCTGGATTTGAAAAACTTGCTTCAGATTCCAATGAGATAGTCAGAGTTTGGGCAACACGGCTAGAAGCCCGATCACACTTTTTGCGGCTTCGTGTATCGACATCACCCGAGAGTGCAAAAGACCCTCAGTTCATGGAAGAGCTGCACAAAGAAGCGGTAGGGCTTGTTATTCAAGACTTGGTTAAATATTCGAGCAAACTTGCTGGTGAGACATCACCAGTAGTTCGTCGCGAGGTCGCCTCGTTGCTTCAAACGTTAATTTTAGAATTCAGAGCCCCCCTCGCCACCGCCCTCCTCGCCCACGGCGAGGACAAAGACGACCCGATGATCCCATTGCTGATCTGGTATGGCATCGAGCCTTTGGTCGGAGCCGATCCCAAAGTCGGCCTCGAACTCGCGCGGGTGTCGAAGCTGCCGAAGGTCACCGAGTTCATCTACCGCCGTCTGTCGTCGGATGACGCGGGCCGGGCGTCGATGCTCTCCGAACTCACGAAGGAACCTGATGCGGCCAAGCGTGAGGCGACGCTGGCGATGATTCTGAACAGCGCTCGCGGTGCCGGCAAGCTCACCATGCCACCGGATTGGGCGGCGACTGCGGCGAAGCTCAAGGGTAATGTAGTCCCGCCTTCAGGCGGCTCTGGATCCGCCGGACCGGCTAAAGCCGGTACTACAGAACAGCTGGTCACTGAACTCAGCGCGTTGTTTGGCGATGCGGAGGCGCTGCAATCGTTCCGCAGCCAGCTCAGCTCTGCCACGCTCGACACCCCCGCACGTGAGAAAGCGCTTTCCGTGCTGCTGCAGTCCCAGGACACAGCCACGGCGAAGCTCCTGCAGCAGATCCTCACGCAGGACGCTCCCATCTCGCTGCGGCGCAAGTCCATTCAAGGGCTCGCTTCGCTCAAGGATGCGGGAACGCCGAAGGTGCTCGGGGCATTGCTGCCGAAGCTTTCTGCCAATGAGTTGCCTGACGCGGTCAACACGCTCGCTTCGACGAAAGAAGGCTCGAAAGAACTGCTCAAAGCCGTGGAGGCCAAGACGGTGCCTGCAACGGCGCTTTCGCCTTTCCTCGTGCGCCAGCTCACGGCTTTTGACGACAAGGAGATCAATGCGCTGATCAAATCCGCCTGGGGCGATGTGAATGCGCCGAAGGCCGACCTCGGCGAGCGGACGAAGAAGTACCGCGAACTGCTCACGCCTGCCGCTTTGGCCAAGGGCGATCTCGCGAAGGGCAAGATGCTTTTCACCATGACCTGCGGCCAGTGCCACAAGCTCTTTGGCGAAGGACAGAACGTCGGCCCCGACATCACGGGCAGCAATCGCGCTGACTTGAACTACCTGCTCGAAAACGTGCTGGATCCCAACGCAGTGATCGGCAAGGCCTACCAGCTCAACCTCTTCACCATGAAGGACGGCCGCGTGATGAGCGGTGTGATCAAGGAGGAAAGTCGTGCGGCGGTGAAGATCGCCATGATGGGCGGTGTGGAGTTTACGCTGCCACAGCCGGACATCGCCAAACGCGAGGTGTCGAAGCTGAGCACGATGCCTGAGGGCCTCTTCGATGCGCTGCAAAAAGAGCAGGTCATTGATCTGGTGAAGTACCTGCAAAGCGGTGCTGCCGGACCGGCTAAAGCCGGGACTACAGTACCCGGAGCGCTGGAAGGCGAGGGGCTCAAAGTTCTCAACAAAACCGGCGGCAACGCCAAGCCGCAAGGCATGGGTGGCTTTGGTGCCGAGTGGAGCGGTGGTTCGCAGCTCTGGTGGACGGGTGCCAAACCCGGCCAGAAACTCACCCTCGCGCTGCCCGTGGCGGAGAAGGGCAAATACACGCTCAAAGCCACGCTTACGATGGCCCGTGACTACGGCATCATCGACGTGGCGCTTGACGACCAACCGGTCGCCACGGGCTGGGACGGCTACAATGGCCCTAAAGTCATCCACAGTGATGAGCTCGACTGGGGCACGCATGAGCTCAGCGCCGGGGAGCATCAGCTCACCCTCACGATCACGGGCAAACATGCGGATGCGGCGCCGGGATACATGGTGGGGCTGGATTATGTGAGGCTGGAGAAGAAGTAGCCCGTGCTTGCACAGGCCGCTGTTTTTGGGCACATTTGGCCCTATGAACATCAATCTCAGTCCTGCGCTGGATAGTTTCGTCACTCGCGGAGTGCGCGATGGACTGTTTGTCAGCGCAGATGCGGCGATTGAGGAGGGGCTTCAGCTCCTTGCCAGGCAGACGAAGCTCAAACAATCCTTCACCGCTGCTAGCGAGGACGAGTTGTTAAGAAAACTCGATGCAGGGATTGCGTCTCTCGATGCAGGTCAGGGTATTCCGGTCTCCCAGGCTTTTGCGATGCTGCGCAATCAAAGCCGTTGATTCATGGCCGAGGCGAAGAAGTAACCATTCGCCAGCTCGCTTGCCTCTGCTTATATTTTAACAGATGGATGCTTGCGGTGATATTATTCAGGGACTTGCAGATCTGGCGGTCACTATTGTGGAGGCGGTGGTGAGGTTGCTTTTGTTGCTCATTGAGATCGGCGTGCGTTTGGTGAACTGGATCCTCAGTCCTCTCCTGTCGGAAAAGCAGAGGCACCCCAAGCTCTCGGAGAGGTTCCGACTCGTGTTCAGGCGAGTGGTGCATGTCTTGCTGATACTCGGGGCGGCTTATGCTCTGGTTTATTTGATCTGGCTGAGAGAGCCAACACCACAGCCTCCTCCTTCTCCGCCATCTATTCCGGCTTCGAAGATCGAACAGGCCCGCAAGGTGATCGAAAAGGCCAAACAGATCAAAGAGAGGCTGCTGTCGCCAAAAACCGAACCATGAAGGATCTCCAATCCACTCGCGCCATGTGGCTCAAGGGCTGGCTGTTCCTGCTCATCGGCCTCATGTCCGCCGCCATCCTGCTGGTGGAGAACTGGAGCTGGCGCACGGCGCTGCTGCTGGCGCTGTGCGTGTGGGGATTCTGCCGGGCGTATTACTTTGCGTTCTATGTGATCGAACGCTGGGTGGACCCCAGCTACAAGTTCAGCGGGCTCGGGCATTTCCTGGCCTACCTGTGGCGATCGCGGAAGTGATCAGGCCTTGGCGAGTGCTTCGTCAAAGCGGGCGATCAGGTCTGCCGCGTCTTCCAGGCCGGCGGAGACGCGGAGGAGCCAGCGGCTCACGCCACAGCTCTCAGCCCAGTCGAGTTCATCGTAATGAGCGAGCAGGGTGTAAGGGCAGGCGAGGGTGAAGTTGGTGCCGAGGCTCGGGCCTTTGCAGACGCGCAGGGCGTCGAAGACTTTGGGACTGGTCTGCTCGGGGTTTTTGAGCGTGAAGGAGAACAGGCAGCCGTAGCCGCCGTTTTCACGGCGGATGAATTCGTAACCGCGTCCGCCTTCGCTGCTCGCGTGCCAGACGCGGTCCACCTTCGGGTGCGTGCGCAGATGATTCACCAAAGCCTGCGCATTGTGGCTCATCTTGGCGGCGCGCTGCGAGAAGTCGCGGCTATTGAGTTCCAGTGCCACGGCATCGCCACGCCAGAGTTCGTGATCGGCATGGGCCGTCAGGAAGGCGGAGAAGGCGGCGTGATGAGGCGACTTGCGATTTAAGACGACGCTGCCGGCCAGGACATCGCCGACTCCGGAGAAACTTTTCGTGAGGCTTGTCGTCACGACATCAGCCACGCGATGGGCATCCACATGCGCGACGGTGGAGATGGTGTCGTCGATGATGATCGGCACTCCCGGCTGCGCTGAAGAACGGATTGCCAGCAGGCGTTCGAAATCGACACAGCGCAGCAGCGGATTGCTCGGGGCTTCGCAGAAGATGCCCGCGATCGGCTCGCTTTGCAGCAGGGCGCTGAGGTTATCGTATTCGCTGTCCTTGATGAGCGGCATGAAATGCACGCCGGTGCCGAAGAACTGCTGCAGCTTCAGCACATCCACATAGGGGAAGTCGAGCTGCACCGTCTTGCGGCTGGGGAAAAGCTGCGTGAGCATGCGATGCACCGCAAAGTTTGCCGCCATGCCGGATGGGAAGAGAAAGACGTCCTCCGGCTGTTGACCGGCCAGTTGCGCAATGCGCTCGCGTATGGTGCGGTTGGCGGCCTTCCCGTCTTCGCAGCTGGCGTCGCTCTTGTGTTCTCCCAGCGCATCGCAGGCCTGGCGGGTGCTCACGCATTCGCCGCAGAAGCGCCAGAACTTGCGGGCCTGCACATAGCTGTCCGCCGGAAACACGGCGACGCCAAGGTTATGCGCCGTCCATTCGACTGCGCGGCCGGTTTCGATGAACTTCACGCAGCGCTCCGCATGCACGACCCGAGGAAACACGAGGCAGCGCTCGCCAGCAGCGGCGAATTCCTTTTCCGCCGCTGCAAACAACCGGGAGATCGCTGGTGGGCAGCAGAAGCGTGGGTAGCCGGATTTGAACTTCGAGACCACATTTTGATCCCCTTCCTCATAGCCGATCACATGCTCCCACAGCGGCAGGCACACGGACACACCGAGGTCGTGGTCAGGGATGGCCTTGCCGAGGTCTTCGGCATTGCAGAGAGGGTGGGTGAACAGGTCGGTCATTTGCGATTCTTTAATGCCGCATCAATGTCCTTCCACAAGTCCTCAACGTGCTCGATGCCGACGGAAAAGCGGACGAGGCCGTCGGTGACGCCAGCAGCTTCGCGAGCGTCCTTGGGGATGGAAGCGTGGGTCATGCTGGCAGGATGGGCCACGAGGCTTTCGATGCCGCCGAGGCTTTCCGCCTGGGTGAAGAGGCGCAGGCGGCGGATGAAGGCGAGGGTGTCGGCGTAGCTGAGACCGAAATCGGCCAGCAGCATGCCACCGCCGGCCGTCATCTGCTTTTTGGCGAGCTTGTGCTGTGGGTGGCTTTTCAGGAAGGGGTATTTCACGCTTTTGACACCTTTGCGGCCTTCGAGGCGCTGGGCCAGTTCGAGGGCGTTGGAGCAGTGGCGCTCCATGCGCACAGCTTCGGTTTTCGCACCGCGGGAGATGAGCCATGCGTCGAAAGGGCTCGGCTGCAGGCCGATGGCTTTCTGCGCGAAGATCATCTTCTCCTGCCACTCGTCCGAGTTGGTGCAAACCGCACCGCCGAGGCAGTCGCTGTGGCCATTGGTGTATTTGGTGGTGCTGAGCAGGGAAAGATCGGCACCCAGATCCAGCGGCTGCTGGAGCAGGCTGGAGGCAAAGGTGTTGTCCACGGCCACGATGCTGCCTGCTTTGTGCGCAGCTTCGCTGATGGTCTTGATGTCCAGGATTTTCAGCAGGGGATTTGTCGGCGATTCCAGCCACACGAGCGCCGGCTTGAGCCGTGTGATGAGGTCGTAGTTTTCCGGATTGGCGAGGTTGGCGTATTTGATTTTGACGCCGAAACGCTTCAGCACCTTCTCGAAGATGCGGTAGGTGCAGCCGTAGATCTGCTGCTCGGAGAGAATGGTGTCGCCGGTCTTGAGGGAAAACAGGATGGCGGAGATGGCGCTCAGGCCGCTGGCGAAGACGGTGCTGTGCTTCGCGTTCTCCAGACTGGCGAGTGTGGTCTGCAGATTGCGGAAGTTCGGATTGCCGGAGCGCGTGTAGTCAAAGCCGGTGGGATTCCCGGTTTCAAACGTCGAGGTCATGTAGATCGGCGGTATCACGGCGCCGGTCTCGCTGCGGTAGTCCTGGCCCACATGAATGGCACGCGTTTCGAAGCGGGCGTCGGCGGGGATGGATGGGTCGTCTTTCATGAGGTGATGTGTGACATGCAGATTTAGCTTTGCAAGGCCCCTGCGCGCATGCTTTATGAGTTAAATCTGATCTTTCATGCCTGACTCCACCGCTCCTCGAAAATTCCGTCGCGTTCTGCTCAAACTCAGCGGTGAAGCGCTGAGAGAACCCGGCAGCACGGACAACATCTCCCCGCCCATCGTCGAAGACATGGCGGCGCAGATCAAAGCAGCGCACCAGACCGGCCTCGAAATCGCCCTCGTCGTGGGTGGCGGCAACTTCTGGCGCGGCATCACCGCCAGCAACAAAGGCATGGAGCGTGCCACGGCGGATTACATGGGCATGCTGGCCACGGTGATGAATTCGCTCGCCGTGCAGAGCATGCTCGAAGCGATGGATGTGCCGACGCGGGTGCAGAGCGCTATCAAAATGGACAACGTGGCAGAGCCCTTCGTGCGCCGCAAAGCCATGCGCCATCTGGAACTTGGCCGCGTGGTCATCTTCGCCGCCGGCACGGGCAATCCGTTTTTCTCCACCGACACCACCGCAGCGCTGCGCGCCAGCGAGATCAATGCCGAGATCGTGCTCAAGGCCACGAAGGTCGATGGCATTTACGATTCCGATCCCAACAAAAACCCCAACGCCGTCAAATTCGACCGCGTCAGCTTTCACGAGTGCCTGACACGCCAGCTCAAGGTGATGGACTCGACCGCGTTCTCACTGTGCATGGAGAACAACATGCCCATCGGCGTTTTCAGCATGAACGAACCTGACAACATCCGCCGCGCGCTCATCGGCGAATACATCGGTACGATGGTCGATGCGAAAGGCTGATCCAACTTCCAACCAGACACTGATATGGACCCTGAATTGACAATGATGGAGGCCGACGAGGCCATGACGAAGGCGGTGGAGCACGCCATTCATGAATTTGCCACCGTGCGTACGGGCAAGGCTTCGCCGACCCTGGTCGAAAACATGGACGTGCATGTGATGAGCTACGGCAGCCACATGAAGCTCAAGCAGTTGGCCATGATCACCACACCGGATGCACGGCTGATCCGCATCGAGCCTTTTGATTCCTCCACGCTGCAAGACATCGACCGTGCGATTCGCGAGTCGCGCCTCGGCCTGAACGGCAGCATTGAAGGCAAAGTGATCCGTCTGCCCATTCCCTCCCTTTCCACCGAACGCCGTGAGCAGATGGTGAAGATGTGCAAGACCCTTGGGGAGGACGCCCGTGTGCGGGTTCGCTCCGCCCGCCGTGATGCGCTGGAAACCATCAAGAAAGGCGAAAAGGACGGCCACATCACCGAGGATGACCTCCACCGCATGGAGAAGGAGATCCAGGTCCTGACCGACAAGAAAATCGCCGAAATCGACCAGCATGTGGTGTCGAAAGAGAAAGAGATCATGACGGTCTAGGAATTTGTTATGGCCTCGCTTCACGAAACCTGCTGTCCGCAATGCGGGTGTCGTGGAATGCATGGACGTGCGACGGCGCTTGGCCCGAAGTTCGATGGCGGTAATGTTTTATTCTGGCTGCTGGGCGGTTTTATTTTCAGTCTTCTCTGGTCGCTGGCAAAACCCAGGCGTTTTATCTGCGCTCAATGCGAACATATTTATGCCTCAACCACTCTGGCCATGCGGCTTTGGTTGATTGCCCTGCTGGTTATTTTAGCTTTATGCATTTACGTGGTTTGGCTTGAATTGCACCCCGAAGAATGACACCGCTGTGCCTCAAGACGCCAAGACCTGACCTTTCATGTTCCCCGCCCGCGACTACCTCGACCTCACCCACACGAAGCATGGCATCCTGTTTCCGGATGACTCGCCCGTGTGGACGGCGCTGACGCGGATCGAATCCTACCTGGACTTCCGGCTGCAGCGCGAAATCCGCGTGCAGGTGCCGCCGGGAGCATTCATCGGCGAGGATGTGTTCATTGACGAAGGCACGACCCTGGAACCCGGCGCGGTCATCAAAGGCCCGGCATGGATTGGCCGCAACTGCCAGATCCGCGCGGGCTGCTACATCCGCGAAAACGTGATCATTGGCGACGGCTGCGTGCTCGGGAACTCATGCGAGTTTAAGAACTGCGTGATCTTTGATGGCTGCGAGGTCCCGCATTACAACTACGTGGGCGACTCGATCCTCGGCCACAAGGCGCATCTGGCCGCCGGCGTGATCCTTTCCAACGTACGGCTGGACCGCCTGGAAGTCACCGTGAAGACTGACACCGATGTCATCCCCACCAGCCTGCGGAAATTCGGTGCGATCGTGGGCGACTACGCCGAAATCGGCTGCAACAGCGTGATCAGCCCCGGCAGCATCATTGGCCGCCGCAGCATCATCTATCCGCTGACGCACTTCAGCGGCGTGCTGGAGGCCGACCTCATGCTGAAGACACGCCAGACGCAGCAGGTGGTCAAGCGGCGTCGGTAGCCGTGGATTTGAATACAACTCGGGCGGCGGGAGTCTTAGCAACAGCCCACGTTTATGAAATCGCGTTTTCGCCCGCTCTGTGTCGTTGCCGCCGTATTCGCGCTGTCTGGCTGTGACAAGCCCGGGCCGCCCGCCGCCGCCACACCCGCTGCGGCAGAAACAGAGAACCAACTCGCAGAGGCCCATGACGCCTTGCAGCGCCAGGCCTTGGAGATTGAAACGAAGACGGCCTTGGTGGACAAGCAACTGGCGGAGATGCAGCAGTCCCTCAAGGACCGTGAAAATGCCGAACTGCAAAGCAGGCTGGAGGCCCTGCAACAGCAGAATGAAGAGCTTCGGGCGCAGGCAGATGCCGCACGTCGTGAGAGCGATGCCATCGCGGAACGCATGGCCGTCACACCCCCGCCCAATGCACCGCCGCCGCCTGAGGCCCAACCCGACTACTCGATGTTCTATGAGGGGCTGGCACCCTACGGCAGTTGGTTGGAGGTGAATGGCTGCGGCTACTGCTGGCAGCCCACGATTAGCATTGCAGGCTGGCGACCTTATCTGGACGGCTGCTGGGTCTGGTCATCGTTCGGCTGGGCATGGCAAACGAATGAGCCCTTTGGCTGGGCCGCCTACCATTATGGCCGCTGGGTGAATCTTTCGGGCTATGGCTGGATCTGGGTGCCGGGCAGCGAATGGGCTCCGGCGTGGGTCGCGTGGCGTCAAAGCAGCGATTGTGTGGGCTGGGCCCCGCTGCCGCCAGAGCCGGGTGTTTGCAGCGGCGTGTATCGTGACTGCGATTCACGCTACGGACTCGACCCTGCCAGCTATGTCTTTATCAATACGAACCTGTTTGTGAGTTCGAGCTACCTCAGTCTTTGTTCCCCACTGACGCAGCAGGCCAGGATTTTCCAATGCAGCGTGAACGTGACGCAGATCGTGCCCCGCAGTGGTCACAGGCATGCGTTTGTCCAGCAAGGGGGGCCGCCCCGCGCCCAGATGGAGCAAGCCTGCGGTTTAGCAGTGCCCGAGCGCCAGGTGAAAACGCTGCCCGCCACGCAGGTCCTGACGCAGCAGCGCCCGCACGAACGCACCGAGGCTGCCGCACCCATGGCCATGGTCGAGCTGCCAGCCATCACGCCTGGCACCCACGTGACACGCCCCGAGATCAAAGAGCACATTCAGCGACCAACCCGGGTGAGCGAATTTGTCAGCGCGCCGCAGCACGTTGCCACGGAGATTCGCGAGCAGGGGATTGCCAACGCCGCCGCCGAACAAGCTCACCTGCGTGCTGCCGGAGAGCAGGCCCAGGCCGCCGCGCTGCAGCAGCGCCAGCAGCAGGAAATGCAGGATCGTCTCCTGGCGGAGAAACGAGCCACAGAGCAGGCCGCAGTGGTGCAGCAGCAGGAGGCCCTGGCCGCCCAGCAGCAGCGCATGGCAGCCGAGCAGACCGCCGCTGAAAATGAAAGAACACGTCGGCAGGCCGAGGTCCTCACCATGCAGCAACAACAGGAAGAAACCACCCGCCGCACAGCGGAGGAACAACTGCGGATCAAGCATGAAACGGAACGCCGCACGCAGGAGCTGGCCCAGCGTCAAGCCGAGGAGCACACACGAGTCCAGCATGAAGCGGCGCAACGCACGCAGGAGATGGCGCAGCGCCAGGCGGAGGAGTCCGCACGCCGTCAGCAGGAGACTGAAACGCTGCGTGCTCAGGAGCTAACCCGCCGAACCGCCGAGGAGCAGCAGATGCGCGCCCAGCATGAAACGGAACGCCAGGCTCAAGAAATGGCCCGGCGGCAAGCGGAAGAGACTAGCCGCCGTGCGCAGGAACAAGCCCAGCGTCAGGCTGAAGAGCAGGCACATCGCGCTCAGGAAGAAGCCCGGCGCGCCGCTGCCGAAGCCACTCACCGGGCTGCCTCGGAAACCGCCCGTAATCCGTCGCAACCTGGGCGGCCTTGACCATGGGAGCAGGCGATTTACCGCCGCAGTTCCTTGTTGTAATTATCCAGACGGGCGCCGTAGAATTTTAGAATGCGCTGGCTGCTGCCGATATTCTTGTTCTGCGGTTCTTTGGAAGTGGGTGCGGATGAAGTCATCCGGGTTTCTTGGAAGACCGCACATGCGGCAGCACCGCTTCAAATTGATCGTCCGGCGGCTGATTTCCTGCCGATGTTTCGGCTGGCACTGACCAACCTCCCAGAGTCTGCGATTGTCACTCTGGCCCTGTCACAACCAGCTCTGCTCGGACTGACTCCTACCCAAGCAGCCACGCTCCGTCCCTTGGCAGCGGCACGTTATGAATTGATCGTAAAGTCACCCGTGTATTCCGGTGTGGCGTCCGCACTGCCGTGTTGTTTCGCGGAAAAACGTCCGCAGGAAGGACTGGCGCTGGTGCATATTCCCAGGGGTGCGGATGCGCGCACGCCGGTGCTCGTGTTTCTGCACGGTTATGGCGGCAGTTTTCTCTGGTATCAGCATCTGCTGGCCGAGCACTTCAGCCAGCAGATCATCATCTGTCCGGCCTACGGCATCAACACCTCCACGATTTCCAGCGACTATGTGCAGGAGTGCATGCAGGCCGTGGGAACACGTCTGGGACATCCGGTGCTGAAGCCGGTTTTGCTAGGGCTGTCAGCGGGTGGCTTTGGTGCATGTTCCCTCTATACCCAGCACCCGGAACGGTTTGATCGCATGATCTGCATCGCAGCATACCCACCCGAAGACCTGCTTTTGAGATTTCCGCGCGAGGGGAAGGCTGCGTTTATCGCCGGTGGCGAAGAGCCATTCGTGAAGTCTGGCTCTTTCGCCCGGAGCGTCTCACAGGTGCGTCAGCGCGTTCCCACCACTCAAGATTTTATCGTACCGCAGGCGGATCATTTCTTCCTGCTTACCCACACGACACTGACGATGGCAAAGCTGCGCGAGTGGATCACCCGCCCCTGACTCACACCCGCAGCATGTCTTTCACGACCTGCCAGTAGAGAAAGATGCAGCCGCGCCAGGAATAGCGGAATTCGCCGTTGCCGGTGGGTTCAATGACGCCGGCGGTGATGTTGTGGTCAATCTGCACGCTCATGTCACGCTCGATGTAGGCGTGGAGGTACTCGGTGTCCTGCAGCACCAGGTCTTCAAGGTGGATGCCTTCGTTTTGCAGGAAGAGTTCGTGACGCTCCAGCAGATCGGTGAACGAATCCGCATGGGTGAAGCGATTCAGGCGCTGCTTGGGCGAGTGCTTCATCGTGGCGGCGAAAGGGTAGTTCGTCGTGGTGTAAATGATGCCGTTGGCAGTGCGCGAGGTGAGGCTGACGTAGGGAAAGCCAAAATCCCCCTGCTGCACCAGCGCGATGGCTGCCTGCGTGCGTTTTTCGGCGTGGTAGAAGAGCCGCATGAAGTAGTCCGTCTGGCTGAACTGCCAGCCGGTGTCGCCGACTTCGACGAAGCCGTCATCATCCGCCTCGCCGCTGAGGTCGGAGAGTTCGGGGAAGACTTCACGGGAAGGTGGAAAGCGGTGTTTGACCTCACTTTTGATCGGAAAGCGCAGCCGCCGCACGCGGAAGACGATTTCCATCCAGGGCAGCATGAACCAGGCACCGACAAAGATGGCGCCGCCGACGTGCGTGTCGGTCAGGAAGAAGCCGCTGAGATACGAGGCCCCCAGCAGCGCCAGCCAGCCCAGCTTCTGAATGAAGCGGTTGTCGAATGACTTGCACGCGACGGCAAAGACGATGGCCGCCGCGACATACAAAATCTGCTGGATGGTGGTTTCCATGAGCCGCTGAATTTCAAGCGAAGGTGAAACTAAGGGAAGAGTTGGGACAAAGCAACCCTGCATCCATTCATCCGGGCCCGCCGGAAAACGAAGTGGCCGGACGCACACCTGATGCGTCCGGCCTCCAACTCAACCTTGACCAAAAGGGGAGGGCTTAGAAATTGACCTGGGCCTGGATGCCGAGGTAGTCGTAGCTCGTATTGCTGTAGGGAGCCACATTCGTATTGGTGCGGTTGCCGTGCATGTACATCGCGGTGAGCTCCAGTTCGGGATAAGGAATGTAACGGAAACCGAAGCCAATCTCGTTCACCTTGTCCACCGGGGCGTTATTGGCGAATTTGCGGCCGCCGTTGTACGTCTGCCAGCGCACAAACGGAATGAGTTCCTTCTGATTGGCGAATACATGACGGTAGGCTGGCTGAATGTAGCCGCCGCTGAGATTGCCTGCTGCAATGGTGCGCATGTCTTTGGACAGCACTGGTCCGCGGCCCCAGTTCCATTCGGTTTCAATTCCGAAGGGCTGGGGATACAGAATACCCGACACCGCCACACGTGAATCCACGACACCGTGGCTGTTTGCCACGGTAGGGGTGCCTACGCCCGCAATGGCGGCGGTGGTGGGCAGGAAACGCCCCCAATAGCCCTGCACACCAAGCTCAAGGAACTGCCCGTTGGAAAACTCGAAGGGATACGTGAGACGGGCGAGGTAGTGCATCTCGCCGTTGTTGTCAGGCCGGTTGATGCCGTTCCCCGCATAGGTTCCCAGGGCCACGACCCCATAATCCCCTGAACCGCGCAAGCCCATTTTCACGAGATCCTTGAAGCGTTCGCGGATGGCATACGGTGCCCACATGTAATAGGCACCAAAGTCACGCTGGTTTTCCACCGCGGTGTCGATGGCCTCGGGACGCTCCAGTGCCAGACGATTCTGCGAGGACTGCATGGTGGCGAAACCAAAGGGAATCTTGGAAAGACCCATGCGGAAACGGTGTTCGCGGGCGGGGTCCAGCGAGATGTCAGCATAGTAGTCGCGGGCCTGGACCACATAGTTGGTGCCGTTGGTGGCGCTGACCGTGCCGAAAAAATCCATCTGTGCATACAGATACAGGTGGCTGGTCACGTCACCGCTGTAGGCGACACGTCCGCGGCGGATGCCCAGGCTGCTGGTATGATTGGCAAAAGGATCGTTCTCCACAAACAAACCATTGGTGTCGTGCAAAATGGATTCGCCGCGCACCTGCAGGTAGCCTTTGAGCTTGAGGCGTTCATACCATTTGTCCGCCAGCAGGGAGTCGAGTTCGCCTTTCGACATGGTGGAGGGGGACGTATTGTCCGTAACCTTGGTGAGTTCCTCCACCTGCCCGCGGGTGCTGGAAATGGCGCTTTCCAGATTGCCCACTTTGCTTTCGGTCTGAGACAGGCGCCTTTCCAGAGGGGTGACGCCGTCGGCAGGCTTGAGGGCATTCTCCAGATGGCCCACCTTGCTTTCGGTTTGAGCCAGGCGCTTTTCCAAGGCGACGGTGCTGGCTGCGGGGGCGGGGACCGTACCAAGGGCCGGGGCGACAGGTGCTGCCGGTGCTGGGACGGCCGCTACCGCTTTTTCCCGCTCCTTGTCCTCTTCACGGGAGGCGGCCACCAGCATGTCATACTCCTCCTGGCTGATGGTGCCCTTGGCTTTCATGATGAAAAACAGCTTTTCCATTGCCGGACCGGCGGTCACTGGCAAGGATGGCGGCAACGCGATGACGACGGCAGCGAGTGCAGCCAGTACACGGGTGATGCGGGAATGTTCGAGGCGCATGTGTGAGGTGTTCAGGTGAGTTGAAGTAGCTCCCCAGGCGGTGTGACAGCCCGGGAAGGAATGTCACATGTCCGTAACCTACCACCCCCGCCAGATTCTTAATGTGACGCTTTCGTCACAAACAAGAGTTATTCACAATGCGAAAGACGCTTGAGGAGAGGCTACGGGCTGGATATTCTATCTGTGACACTTTCGTCACAGTGAGCATTTTGACCACCTGCCCACTACCTCCAATATCCGCCTCGTCGCCCGCAAGTGGCGGCAGACAAGCCAATCGCCCCATCCTATCCTAAACCACTCATGAAGATCGCCTTCCTCTCCCTTGTCACCACTTTTGCCGCAGCCCTTTCGCTTCAGGCTCAGACCACCCTGCGCATCCGTGGTTCCGACACCCTCGGGGCCAAGCTCGTGCCGCAGTTGGCTGAAACCTTCAAGAAGCAGGGCGGCAAAGTCAGCTTTGACATCGCTGCGGAAGGTTCCTCCACCGCCTTTACCAATCTCGCTTCAGGCACCGCAGAAATCGGCATGTCCAGCCGCAAGGTCAAAGCAGACGAGCGCACCCTCTGCCGCAGCAAGGGTGTCTCCCTCACGGAATTCGAAGTCGCCTGGGACATGATCACCGTCGTGGTGAACAAGAACAATCCCGTCTCGGATCTCTCCAAGAAGCAGCTCCTGCAGATCTTCGCCGGCGACATCAAGGACTGGAGCGAAGTCGGCGGCACCCCCGGCCCCATCTCTCTGTACACCCGCAATACCTCTTCGGGCACCTACAAAGACTTTATCGGTCTGGCCATGAAAGGCCGCGAGTATGGCAAAAACAGCCAGAAAATGGCTGGCAATGAGCAGATTGCCGCCGAAGTCGGCTCCAATCCCAACGGCATCGGCTATGTCGGCTACGCCTATTCAGGTGCCAAAGGCATCAAGATCGTCTCCATCGCAGGCTCCTCACCCAACCCAGCCGCAGTGAAGTCCTACCCGCTGTCCCGCCCGACCTTCCTTTACACCAACGGCGAACCCACCGGCACCACCAAGGCCTTCATCGATTTCTGCCTCAGTTCTGCGGGAGACGCCATTGTCAGCAAGGCGGGCTTCGTTCCTCTCAGCATTGCAAAATAACTGTTGGTTGACCGGTTCATCAGTCCGGCGGAAGAGACATGCTCTCGACCGCCGGATTTTTTTGATCTCCGGTGCAACAAGACTCCCGCCGCATGAACAGCTCTCCGCAGCCCAGCAGACCGCCGCTACGCAGCGTGCTGCTCAGGAGTCGCAAGCGAACGATCCTCGGGTTCGACCCCCAGACGTTGATCAAGTATTTCTTTGGGAGCAATGCCAGCGTGGCCATCATCGTGCTGGTGCTCATCATGGTGTTCCTGCTGCGTGAGGGCATTGACTTTCTGCCCACCTACCAGCGCGAGCTGCAAACCTACCGCCGTGCGGGGCTGGAGTTTTGTGACATCATCGACCAGCCGCTGCAGCGCAACCAGGCACTCTCCAGCAGCCTGCGCCAGGCGGTCAGCGCTTCATTGGAAACCCTGAGCAAATCGGCGCGTGACCGGCGTGACGCCGCCTTTCTACTCAAACGGCAGGTGGAGGACAAAACCGCCCGCCCGCGCGAATCGCTCACGCAGGCGCTCGAAAAGACGCCCCCGGCAGCGGAGCAGATCGAGGTTATGCGCCGTGAACTGCGGGAAGCGTCTGCCAGCGCCGCGAAAGCGCTGAGCTATCCGGCCTTCTTCAGCGCGGCAGAACGCGAGCAGTTGCAACGTGAATTCGCCGCACTCACCCCCGAGGCCGCCGACCTGCCACCGCTGCTGCAGACGCTCGTGGCGGAATTCAGCGCCAAAGACCGCGAGGCACGCACTAAATTTGCCCCACTGGTTCAAGCCCAGGAGGAATTTGAAGAAGCCACGGAGCCGCTTCAGGAAGTGGTGGACCAAATCAAAGCGAAAGCACTGGAGACCAAGGAAAAGGCGGTTGAGTTTGCCGTGCTCGAAACCAACCGCCAGCGGCTCCTCGAAGCCGCCGCCACAGAAACCGACGCCAAAGAAAAAGCCAGCCTGACCAAGGAGGCGCAGGAATCCGTCTCTGAAGCCGTCAATCTGGAGGAGAGCATCAAGGAAATCACCGGACGCACCGCCGAGCTGCGCGAACAGGTCGAAAAATATGCCGTGGTCATTGAAAAGGCCGCTGCCGTGCTGCCCAAAGACGCGGGAACCGGTGCCGCCCGCTCGCTGGTCAACGAAGTGCGCGAAGACATCCCGCTGCACGCCCGTGAAATGCGCGCCGCAGCCGCCACGCTCGAGGACTGGCGCTGGGACAAGCCGGTTTCCATTTTCAGCGTCATCGGCGCTTTCTTCTTCGGTACCCAGTGGATTACGAACAGTTCCTGGCAGGATTTCTTTGGCTTTGTCCCCTTGCTGGCTGGCTCGCTGGTCATTGCCGCCATTGCGATTGTCATCGCCACTCCGGTCAGCGTTGTGGCCGCCATTTACACCAACCAGTTTGCCAGCGAGCGGGAGAAGGAAATCATCAAGCCGGTGATCGAGTTCATTCAGGCCATCCCCTCGGTCGTGCTGGGTTTCATTGGCATCTCGCTGGTGGGCAATCTAATCAAAGACGTCAGTGAATGGAGCTGGCTGCAATGGGTGCCCGGCTTTCCGATCCAGGAGCGGCTCAACATGTTCAACGCGGGCTGCCTGCTCGCCTTCATGGCGGTGCCCACCATGTTCAGCCTCTCGGAAGACGCGCTGAACAACGTCCCGCGTGCCTACATTGATGCTTCTGACGCGCTCGGAGCCACCAAGCTGCAGACCGTCTTCCGTGTCATCGTGCCGGCGGGCATCTCCGGCATTCTCTCGGCCATCCTGCTGGGCCTTGGTCGTGTGGTCGGTGAGACGATGGTGGTGCTGCTCGTCGCGGGCAACCGCATCGCCATTCCCGACTTCAGCTCCGGCATTGGGGTCATTTTCCATCCGGCCCACACCCTGACCGGCATCATCGCGCAGGAGCTTGGCGAAGTGTCACGCGGCAGCTCACACTGGCAGGCGCTGTTCATGGTCGGCATCGTCCTCTTTGCCATCTCGCTGCTGGTCAACTGGTGCGCTCGCGCCGTGGCCCGCCGCTTTGAACCCCACAAGGCATGAATTCCGTTCCCACCAACGACAACCCATTCGCCGGCGACAACTCCGGCATCCAGCAGCGCGAGACCGCCGCGCGCTGGGCTTTGCGCGTCGGTAGCTACATCGTTGTCCTCACCACGGTGGCGATCATGCTGCACATTTTCGTCAAAGGCGCGCCGGTCGTGTTCCGCTCGCAGTGGCCGTTTGTGAACACGCAGTTCCTTACCGAACTGCCCGCCACGCTGCACGTCATTGAAGACCAGCAGGGCAACCATATCGAAACGGATGTGAATGGTGCTGACGCGGTCAAAATGAAACTGGGAGACAACTTCCGTTCCGAAAAAACCATCTCCTACTCCGGCGGCGGCATTCTGGGGCCGATCGTGGGCACGGCCTTGCTGGTGGTTGTCAGCGTGAGTGTCGCGCTTTTCCTCGGTGTCGCCTGTGCGATCTATCTCAGTGAGTACGCCAAGCACGGCAAGTTCCTCGAAATGGTGCGGCTGGCGATCCTGAATCTCGCGGGTGTGCCTTCAGTCGTCTTCGGCTTGTTTGGCCTGGGAGCATTCGTTTTGACCGCACCAAGATTTGTCGCTGTGCCGGCGGAGCGCTCCGTGTTTGCCATCCCGCTCGGCTTCACGACGCTCAGCTTCGAAGGCTGGGACACCTGCGTGCTCTCCGGCGGTTTCACGCTCGCCTTCGTCATCCTGCCCGTCATCATCACCGCCAGCGAGCAGTGTCTGCAGGCGGTGCCGCAGGGATTTCGTGAAACGAGCATGGCGCTCGGAGCCACGCGCTGGCAGACCATCCGCTACAGCGTGCTGCCCTTTGCCACTCCTGGTATCCTGACTTCCAGCATCCTCGGCATCGCCCGTGCGGCCGGTGAGACGGCCCCGATCATGTTTACCGCCGCGCTGGCCTTCAAGGACAAGCTGCCCTGGCAGAAGGACATGCTGCCACTGCCGGCAGATGCGTCCATCTTTAAGCACTGGGAGCAAAGCGTGTCACGCTTCCTCGGCATCTTCACCGAGTCCGTGCAGGCCCTGCCGTACCACATCTACACCCTCGCCGCCAAGATCCCGCAGAACGAGTACGCCGAGCGTGCGCAGCACGGGTCCGTGTTCGTGTTCCTCGTTCTGGTCGCCTCGCTGGCCGCCAGCTCCGTGCTGCTGCGCAAACGACTGCGCGCCAAGTATCGCTGGTAATTGCCGCTTCCTTCAATGACCCCTGCCGCCAATCCCAAATCCATCCCGCCACCGGTTGTCCAGGTGCGCGACATGGATTTCTGCTACGGTACCAGCAAGGCCTTATTCGACATCAATCTGAAGGTCGAATACCACCGTGTGACTGCGCTCATCGGACCTTCAGGCTGTGGCAAAAGCACGCTGCTGCGCTGCATCAACCGCATGAATGACCGCGTGCCCAGCGCCCGCGTGACCAAGGGCGAAGTGCTAGTCAAAGGCAAAAACGTCCACGATACCGATGTCGATCTCACGCAGTTGCGCAAGCAGGTCGGCATGGTGTTTCAGAAGTCGAATCCCTTTCCCAAGAGCATCTACGAGAACGTGGCCTACGGCCTGCGCATCCACGGCGAAAAAAACAAAAACGTGCTCGATGAAGCCGTCGAACGCTCACTGACCCACGCCGCGCTGTGGGAGGAGCTCAAAGACCGCCTCAATGCAAATGCCCTCGCCCTCTCCGGCGGCCAGCAGCAGCGGCTGTGCATCGCCCGCGCCATCGCCACGGTGCCGGACGTGCTGCTGATGGACGAGCCCTGCTCGGCGCTTGATCCCATTTCGACGCTCAAAATCGAAGAGCTGATGCACCAGCTTGCCCACGAATTCACCGTGATCATCGTCACGCATAACATGCAGCAGGCCGTGCGTGTCTCGGATTACACCGCCTTCCTCCACCTCGGCAAACTGGTGGAGTTCGCACCCACGGAGGAGCTCTTCACCAATCCGCGCGAAAAGCTCACCGAGGCTTATCTACGCGGCACCTTCAGCTAACCATGGCTGCCGACACTCCAGCTCCGACTGCCGCAGAACCGCTCATCCAGGTGGAGAAGTTCAACTATGCCTATGGCGACAACCAGGTGCTCTTCGACGTCGATCTGAACATGCGCAGCGAGGATGTGACGGCCCTCATCGGCCCCTCCGGCTGTGGCAAGAGCACCCTGCTGCGCTCCATCAACCGCATCAACGATCTCGTGGACTCCGCCCGTGTCGTCAGTGGCAAGATCAAGATTGACGGCATCGATCTCTATGCGCCGGATGTCGATGTGATCAGCCTGCGCCGCAACGTGGGCATGGTTTTCCAGAAGTACAATCCCTTCCCGCGTTCCATTTTCGAAAATGCGGTTTATGGCCTGCGTGTGGCCGGCATCAAAAACCGCCACGATCTTGAAGAAGCCGCCGAGCGCAGCCTGCGTTCCGCCGCCCTGTGGGATGAAGTGAAGGACCGCCTCCACGAAGTGGCCACCGGGCTTTCCGGCGGTCAGCAGCAACGGCTGTGCATCGCCCGCGCCATCGCCCTGCAGCCACGCATTCTGCTGATGGACGAGCCCTGCGCCGCGCTCGATCCGATCGCCACCGCACGCATTGAGGAACTGATCCATCAACTGCGCGGCCAGTACACTTTCGTCATCGTCACCCACAACATGGAACAGGCCAAGCGCATCGCCGACCGCACCGCCTTCTTCTACAAAGGCCGACTGATCGAGGAAGACGACACGATGAACATCTTCAACAATCCGCGCGATCCGCAGACCGAGGCCTACATCACGGGACGACTTACCTGAGGGCGCAGGTTTGCCGGGCGGCAGGATGGCCCGCCCCACCCCGAAGTTGAAAAAATTGTTTCTTGCAGCACTGTGGGTCCGCATGAACCTCCGTCCCCTTATCCTGCTTCTTCTCACCGCCAGTGCCGCCCGCGCCGGCGTGGAGCTGGACATGGATGAATTAGGCAAGAGCCTGGGTGGCTGGAAAAAGGAAAAAGGCAAGGCGGCGGAATACAAATTCTCCGAAAGCGAATACCGCAGCTACAAGCCTGAGATCTCGCGCTCTCCGGACGGCGGCATCTTCCTCTCCATGCGGGTGGATCACATCCGCGGCATGTTTTCGTCTGATGACCACGCCAGTCTGGAGATGAGCTTCAGCCCAGAAGGTGTGCTGCTCTCCGCCCAGGCCTACATTTCCATTCAGGAGCGCCGCATCAGCAGCGACATGTTTCGCAGTGGCGGCAAATCGGCGGCAGGTGCAGTCGGCTCGGTGGTGGGCGGCACGGCTGCTCAGGCGGCCAAGCTCGGCAGCGACGTCTTTGCCAATTTGGCGGGTAAAATCCTGCGTGAAAACGTCACCGAGCCGGGCCGCGTCGCCTTTCCTGCGGCCCTGCGGCACAACTACAACATGCTCTACCCCTGCGTGCATGTGGTCAAAGATCCGCCCAAGGCCCTGCCGGTCGAGGAGACTCCGGCCACCACAGCCACGATGGGTGCTCCAGGGAAGCCTACCATGGCAGATCCGGCAAAGAAGGGTGCGCCCGAAACCATGATCGAAGTGCACACCTTTGGCGAAGCCCCCAAGGAGGGAGCAAAAAAGTCGTCTGAGCCGGCCAAACCATGAGCCGGATGCAGTTGCTCATCGATGTCGGCAACGGTCGCACGAAATTTGGCCTCGCCTCCAGTGAGGCCATTCTCGAACGCCGTGAGCATGCCACGCGCGAACTCTCGCCCGATGCCGTGCGTGAGGTGGTGAGTGGCTGGCAGTTTGAAAGTGCCGTGATCTGCAGCGTCGTGCCAAAAGTGCTGCCCGCGTTTCGCGAGGTGTTTGGCGACCAGCTCATCGAACTGCGGCATGATACGCCCCTGGGCATCGGCATCCGTTACCCGAAACCCGAGAGCATCGGCCCTGACCGTCTGGCAAACGCCGTCGCGCTGGCACACATGCATGGTGCACCCGGCATCGTGATCGACTTCGGCACTGCCGTGACCTTCGACATCCTCTCCTCCGACAAGTGCTACATCGGCGGCGTGATCGCGCCGGGATTGCGGCTGATGACCGACTACCTGCACGAACGCACCGCCCTGCTGCCCCGGGTCGATCTACGCGAACCCGCCACCGCCATCGGCCAGTCCACTGAGGGAGCCATCCTCGCCGGTGCGGCCATTGGGTATCGCGGGATGGTGAAAGGTATCCTGGAGGCGCTCAAACGAGAACTCGGCGGGCAAAAAGTCTGCATCGTCGCCACAGGCGGGGATGCGGAATGGATCATTTCCGGCATGGGTGAAGACATCATCACCGACCCTGATTTGACCTTGCACGGGCTGCGTTTGGTGGGCAATCTCCGCGCCCCGCTTTGAGGCGGAACGCGTTATGGCTGAAACTGACAAAACCTCCATCGGCATCGACTTTGGCGGCACCTCCGTGAAACTCGGCGTGTGCCGTGGCGATGAACTGCTCGTCACGGACGAGCCCATCCCCACCACGCAGTTCCACGGACCTGCCGCGCTCATTGGCGAGATGGCCGCACGCGTCGCGCAGTTGCGAAAGGCTTATCCTGCCATCTGTGCCATCGGCGTCGGCGTTCCAGGCCTGGTGGATTTCGATCACGGTTTTGTGCATGAGCTGACCAACGTCCCCGGCTGGAAGCATGTGCCGCTCAAGGCCATTCTCGGCGAAAAGACCGGGCTGCCCGTGCTCGTCGAAAATGATGCCAATGCAATGACCTATGCCGAGTTCCGTCACGGTGCCGCACGCGGCCTGAAAAACGTCATCGGTCTCACCATGGGCACCGGCATCGGCGGTGGTCTGGTCCTGGATGGCAAGATGTTTCGTGGCAGCGGCTTTGTCGCGGGAGAGATCGGCCAGATGAGCATCTGCTTCGACGGCAAACCCGGTCACTACGGCAATCTCGGAGCCTTGGAAAAATACACCGGCAACCAGCAGATCGCCGAGCACGCGGTGCTGCGCTATGCAGAGGCGGGCATCGAAAAAAACATCGCCGACTGCACACCGAAAAAGATCGCCGACGCCGCGCAGGCCGGGGACGACATCGCGCGTCAGATCTGGGGCGAAGTGGCCGACTGGCTTGGCACCGCGCTTGCCAGCATCGCCTGGCTGCTCAACCCCGATGCCTTCGTGATCGGCGGTGGTGTGGCCCAGGCAGGGGATCTGATCTTCACGCCGCTCAAGAACAAGGTGCAGAGCATGCTCAGCACCGTGGTCTGGGAGCGCCTGCAGATCCTGCCCGCCCGCTTCAGCAACGAGGCTGGCATCATTGGCAATGCCGCCCTGGCGGCAGATGCGGTCTAAACGGTAGAATTGACCCGCGAGGTCCGTTTATGGTAAAAGCATGCCATGAAACGATTCCTTCTGATTGCAGCGATGGCGCTCCAGGCCGTGAGCGCTTGGTCGTTGCCCCAGGGCGGCGGCTTTATTATCACGGGTCAGAATGAGGAGAGCACCACCCTGGAAGAGTGGTTTCGGGTCGAGTCACACTGGTCGGCAGCGGCGCTGCTTCCCGGCACCTGGGCGGACGTGCAGGGCAGCCCGAACAGCAAACAAACCGCTGCAGCAGGGAATGTTTTCGGTGTCGCTGCCACGCGGGCTTTGGTGGAGAGGAATCCGCAGGGCGTCATCACCGCCGTGATCGCGGAGTTTGATCCGGCCAAGCAGCCCGGAGGTGTCTCGGCGCTCGTCAAGCGGCTGGGCACCAGCGTGGCCGTCTATCAGGGCAACACCACCTGGACCACCCAGTTCAATGATAAGGTCAATGTCGGCAAGGAACTTATCGTCACGCTGCACCAGGAGAAAAATTTGGTGAGCGTGCGTCTCACACGGGTGGGCTCATGAACCTGCGCTGGCCGGTGCTCTGTGGGATGCTGCTCTGTGCGAATGTGCGCGGAGAGGAAGACCTGCTTGCAGATACCACGCGCTGGCAGGGGGCGGACTTTACCGCGCTCTTCCCTGCGCCGACCGTGGAAGCCGCAGGCATCTCACGCGTGGCTGCCACGCATCGTATGGAGGTGCTCGGCATGCAGCCGATGGCGGTCAATGCACGGTTGGTGAACGGTGGCGTGCATTCCATCAGCGCGGTCATTTTCGATGCCGGGAGTTTCTTCGGCTTCAACAATACGAACCTGCCCAAAGGCGAGACCTTTGAGGCGGGCAAACTGCGCTTCGACAAGGAGTTCAGCGAGCGCCAGGAGGCGGTGCTCGCTGGCTTAAAAAAAATGGGTGCGGATGCCGGTGTGGAACTGCTGCTGGGAAAACGCAGCGGGCTGAACTTGAAGTCCCAACTTTTCAAACTCCCGCAAGGAGCCGCGCGCCTCATCAGCTATGAGCATCAGCTCCTGCTGCTCGATTTTTTCCGCACCGAGGCGGATGCACGCACGCTGCTCATTCCCGTGACCAGCGGTCCCGCCAAGGCGCCTGCGGGCAGCACTGAACGACGTCTGCCCGTGGTGCCGATGGTGCCGCAGGGAAACCGTGGCTACTGCGGCGTCGCCACCCTGGCGATGGTGGGCAGCATGTTTGGCCTGCAACCCGGTGCGGAGGAATATGCTGCACTCAGCGGCTTCCAATACGGCATCGAGATCAAATCCGACATCCGCGAACTCTTTGGCAACATGGCCCAGGAGGCCGGCGTGAAGGCGCAGCGCTCACCGAAATTCGATGCCGCCAAGATGAAGCAGAGCATTGACCAAGGCATGCCGGTGGTAGTGTTTCGCTATTGGGCGGAGGAGCGTGACTACATTCACTCCGCCTACTCCGCCCGCATCGCCCGGGGCGAGAAGGCCGAGCTGCCGCCCGCGAACATGGACGACCGCAAAACCTGGCCCAAGAAAAGTCCCTTCACCCATTCTTCCATCGTGAACGGCTATCGCGCCGACAAACGCGAAGCCATCTTCACCGAAAGCTGGGGCGAGCAGGCGCGCAACCGCCGCATGCGCGTCGAGGAGATGGAAGGCACCTCCTACTACGCAGTGTACTTCAGCAAGTAAAGTAGTCCTGTTCCTGTGGAACAGGGGCGCGCGGATAAGCACAAAACGCGTGGAAGTCCGTGAGGTGCGTTCCGATGGCGGAGTCTTACCTTGTTGCACAGCAACAAGGCTACTTCTTCTTCGGCTGCGGCTCCCATTCCTCCACCTTGATGATGGCTTCCAAATCCTTCTTGGCGTCGATGTCTTCCGGCAGGATTTTGAACTTGGTCAGGTAGCGCAGCGCCTTGGCCACCTGCAGGATCTCGCCTTTCTTGGTCTCAATCTTGCCTGGGGGCACCTCCTTCATCTTCTCGGAAAAATCCTCCACGGAATCGAGGGCAGACTTCCGAGCCTCGGCATTGTCCTCGTAGCAGAGGGACTCAAAGAGGTGCAGCATCTTTTCGTTGCCTTCGAGTTTCGCCGCGGCTTCGCGGATGTTCTTGGCGATCTCCGCACGCTTGGCAGCCGTGGCGGCTTCGGTCATGTGGCTGGCTTCACCGCCGTCGATGGCGCGCTTCGGCAGCGGGCGGTACCAGATGTTGCGGTAGCGCACCGGATTGCCGTGGTCCTGCAGCTTGAGCGGGCCTTGATCCGGGAAGGCGCGTGGAGCCGAGCGCCTCATGTGACCACCACCACCTTCGAGCGGCGTGTGGTCCTGCGTGAGGACACCATTCACGAACACGGTGATGTAGCCGGGGTCGAGTTCCTTGCCGTCTTTGAAGATCGGGCGGCGGAAGACGATGTCGTAGGTCTGCCATTCACCGGGTGCGCGCAGCGGATTCGCCATCGGTGGATTGATGCCGTAGATGGACGAGGCCATGCCGTCTGGGTAGCTGGGGTTGTTGTAATTATCCAACACCTGCACTTCGACCTGGCCCATGAGGAAGATGCCGCTGTTGCCACGACCCTGGCTGTTGCCTTCGACCTTGGAAGGGGCGCTCCATTCCACATGAAGCTGGCAGTCGGAAAATTCCTCCTTGGTTCGCACATAGCCGCTGCCTGGCACGCATTGCAGCACCCCGTCTTTGACTTCCCACTTCGTCGGCTCGGCGGGTGTTTTGTCCGCCTGCCATTTTTCAATCTCCTCCGGCTTCCCGCCGAACAGAATGACAGCATCCGAAGGCGGCGTGCCCGGCTTCTCCTGCGAGCTGAACGTGCCCGGCTCCACACGTACCGGCTGTGGCCGGTTCATGTCATGGATCGCCCACGGATGCGTCGCGTCCGGCGGGTCGCCGTAGAACGCGCCATCAGCCAGCGCAGCGGTGGTGAGCAGAGAAAAGGCGAGAGTGTGAAGCGTGGGTCGGTTCATGGTTATAATTCTTGGGGCTGACATGATAGGCTTAGCAGCATAATTGCGAATGATGATCGTACCAAAGAATACCTTTCTCGCGCAGTGCAGACATTTTTTGAGCAAAACATCCATGAGCGCCAAAGGCGCGGGACTCCTTATACCACGGGCGAAGCCCTGGGGTCACGCCATGAGACATGACACGTTTTCAGTTTGGTCAAGCCCTGAAAGGGCGAAACTCGACTCTGTACAAACTTCGCGGCTGGCGGGATGAAAAGAGATTGCGGCATACCGGCGAATTTGAATCCGTGGGATGATGACGAAAGCAAGGCGTCGAGTCACGCTCTTTCAGGGCTCATGTGCCATGGAAGCGACCAGGGTATTCCCGGAACCCGGTGTTGCACAGCGGGCTGAAGAGGGGCGTGCCGTTGGCACTTCAGAAACAGCGGGAGCCGAGAATGCCGTGGGACATCATGATGCTGGGCGGCGCAGAGGAGGAAAAAGCAGGAACGTGCGCATGGCCGTCTTTACACGGCAGCTCTACGCACATTCCATGCAGCCAGATCAGCCGTTGGGCAGCAGACGCTCCCAGAGGATGTCATTCATAAGGACGTTGGTGATGAATTCACGGCTGCCGTCCACAGGAGCGACCGGGGCGGGAGCCACGGCGGGCACGACAATGTCGAGGATGAGGCCCTTCGCGCTCCGCTGGGAGGTGATGCGGCCACCCAAGTGGTAGGCGAGGAAAAACGCTCCCATGAGAGTGAGACCAGGACCATCCGTAGTGGCGTCAGCGTGTGTGAAGAAGGGATCAAACACGGAGCGCAGCACTTCGCTTGCGAGGCCGGGGCCGTTGTCGGTGAGGGTGAGGTGCAGCGCTCCGGCATCGGCAGCTTCGGTCACCGTTTTGGCAGAGAGGGTGACGTGTGTGCCGGAGGCGAGCAGCGCCAGTTCCGTCTGGAGCAGCAGGTGCAGCATTTTTTCAAACGCCGGGCGGCTGGCCTGGAGGGCAGGCAGCGGGCCGGCGGCTTCGAATTTGAGTTCGATGCCCTTTGCGGTGAAGGCGGAGCGCTGCTGGTCGATCAAAGCCGCAAGCACATTCGCCGCGTCCATCTTGTGCTCTGCGCCGGAAGCGGACTGCAACTCGCCCAGAAGATCAGCAATGCGGGCGGCCTGGCTCACCACATGGGCATGAAAGTCGCGCCAGAAGGTGGCCTGACGCAGGCGGTCGAGGTCAAAGTTCTGCTGGCCGAGCCTGCCGGGCGTGATGTCCAGGAAGGCATGCACGGCACGCAGAGGCTGGTGGAGATGCTGGTTCAGTCCGGCGGCGACGACACCCAGGCCCATGACACGGTCAGTGATGAGCAGGTTCTGCAGCACGGACAGCTTTTCCCGCAGCAGTCCGTCGCGCTCCTGTTGGAGGATGTAGAACTCCATGGCGCGGTGCAGGGTGTTGCGCACATCGTCCATCTGAATAGGCTTGGAGATGTAGCGGAAGATGCTGCCCAGATTGACCGCTTCGACCGTAACATCGTAGTCGGCATAAGCGGTGATCATCATGCGCACGAGGCGGGGACGGAGCTGGCGGGCGCGTTCCAGCAACTGCACCCCCTTTTCTCCGGGCATGCGCTGGTCAGACAGCAGTACTCCGATGTCTTCACCATGCTGCTCGATGAGCTTGAGGCCGTCGGCGGCATTGTTCGCCGTCAGGATGCGAAATTCGTCTCCGAACGTTTTTTCGAAGTACTTCAGCGCCTTCTCTTCATCGTCAACATAGAGAACGGCATAGCGTTTGAGATCGTATTGGTTTTGCATATGAGGGGTTCCTTCTAAGTGTCGGCGTGGTTGTTGTTGGTGCTGTCGGTAGAGGGTAGTTCGAGAATAAACTCGGTGAACTGGCCGGGCTGGCTGACCACCTCGATGCGTCCGCCGTGGTCGGCGATGATGCGGTTGCAGATGGAAAGTCCGAGCCCCATGCCCTGCCCCACATCCTTGGTGGTGAAGAAGGGGTCGAAGATCTTGTCCCGGATCGACTGTGGGATGCCGGGCCCGTTGTCCTTGATGGAGAAAAGGATTCTGTCTCTGCGGGCATGTGCGGACAACCTGATGCAGGCTGATTCTCCTTCCGGGTATGCCTTGGTCGCCATGGCATCGATGGCATTTTGGATGAAATTGATGAGCACCTGCACGAATTGGTTGCTGTCGCCCCGGATTTCAAGGTCTTCTGGAATGTCCACTTCGTGCTGGATGCCGTCTTTCCAGACGTGAGAAAAGAAACGCAGGCCGGTGGCCACCACGTTTTTCAAATCAAAGGCATGGTTGAGCTGGCTGGTGTTGCGGGTGAATCCGCGCAGATCTGAAATGATCTGAATGACGCGGTTCACCCCCTCCTCCACATCCTTGAGCGTTTCGGCGAAGTCGACGCGCTCCTCTTCGGGCAGGGACTTGACGGAACGACCCATGATGTGCAGGCCCTGCCGGGCGTAATTGAGAGGATTGTTGATCTCATGGATCAAGCCGGCGCTCAAGCGTCCGAGCGAGGCGAGTTTCTCGTTCTGCACGAGCATGGATTCCGTCTCCTTGATCTGCTCCAACGCAGATTCAAGCTGCTGTTTCTGCACCACGAGCTCCTTCTGAAACAGGCGTGAATCGACGAGGTTCTTCAAGCGCACCATGATCTCCGTGAGTGAAAACGGCTTGGCCAGAAAGTCACTGGCTCCGGCGGCGAGGCAATCAAGCTTGGTTTTCTCATCCGCACGCGCGGTGAGCAGCACCACGGGGATGGAACGGGTGATGCTGCGTTCACGCAGTTCGCGGCATACCTGCAGGCCGTCCTTTTCCGGCATCATCATGTCCGAGAGAATGATGTCTGGGAGAAACTGCGCGGCCTTTTCCACGGCCTGCTGCCCGTCCACGGCCTCGATCACCTCAAAAGTGTTGCTGAGCTGGCTCTTGAGGAACCGCAACATGTCGGGCTCATCGTCGGCGATGAGCAGCTTGGGCTTGCGGCTGCGGCCAATGCCGGTTTCTACCGGACGCAGGGTGGCCTGGAGCGAGGTCATGGCCGGGAACAGTTCGGCGCGGCGGTAGAGTTCGGCGATCCAGTCTTTGTTCTTGGGAGCATCGGCACCGGCTCCATCTGCCATTTCGTCAGACTCATCATCCACAGGAGCGCTAGGCTCGCCGTGGAGGAGCGGCAGGTTCACCGTCATGGTCGTGCCCTTGCCAACCTCACTGGTGGCCACCACATTCCCCCCCTGCACTTCGGCCAGCTCTTTGACGAGGGCAAGACCGATGCCCATGCCCTGAAACTTGCGCTGAGATGAGGTGTCCGCCTGCCAGAAACGGTTGAAGATGTGCGGCAGTTGGTCCGCCGGAATGCCCATGCCGGAGTCACGCACTTCAATAGCCAGCCAGCCGTCTGCCTTGAAGGCACTGAAGTTGACGTGCCCATTCGCAGCCGTGAATTTAAGGGCGTTGAAGAGCAGGTTGAGGCAGATCCGCTCAAGCTTCTCCGGATCAGCCAGCACGATGCCGAGATCATCATCCACATGAGCGTGGAGATGAATGCGCTTGTCCTTTGCGACACTGCCGACGGCGGTGGCAAGACCGTTGATGAAATCGTTCACGTTCACGCGCTGGGTGCTGACCTGCGCCCGGCCGGATTCGAGCCGAACCAGATCGAGCAAATCATTGATGAGCTTCAGCAGGCGCATGGAGTTGCCATGCATGGTGGCCATAAGGTCACGCTCTTCCTGCGGACGGGTCGATTCCGCACTCTGGATCAGACTTTCCAGCGGAGCAATGAGCAGGGTCAGCGGCGTGCGAAGTTCATGACTGATGTTGGCAAAGAAACGGCTTTTGGCCTCATCGAGCTCCCGAAGTTTCTGGTTGCTGGCCTCAAGCTCGGCGCGGTTGAGGTCCAGATCGTGCCGCAGCTTGAACTCGGAGAAACGGATGCTGTTGTAAAACCAGGTGCCGGCCGTGGTGAAGACCCCGGTGACAAACAAGAAGTACAAATTGTTGAAGATGCTGCGATTGATGATCGGGCCATGGAAATAACATGCCAGCAGGTAGGCCACCACCGTCAGGACCACGACCAGGATGCTGTCCTGCAAGGTCCAGCGCATGAGAATTGCGGCTCCCAGCATGACCAGATTCAACCCGGCATAATAAGGTGAGTCCGCGCCCTCTTTGGCGTAAATCATCCATGAGATACAAGTGATCAGAGGCAGGGCCATGAGGAGACCCAGCAGGCGATGCCTGCCCTTGCCCCATCCGGTGTTCAAGATCCCCCAGATCACCATCATGACCACGGCGGAAAGCACCCGTGCCAGGAAAAAACTCTTCACCCCCTCCCAGTCGTACACCACCCAGTCCAGCGAGCACCCCGCCACCATGAAGATTGCGGCGAGGATGCCGCAGAGCTGGTAGTTGCGGACTCGGATGTCCTGCTCGTAGGCCTGAAAGTTTCCTTTCAGTCCACCAGCTAAAACTGGAGAAGCATCAGGCATCGAGAGGTTTGCGTACTTCGAGGAAGATGTTCACGCCCGTGGCATCGGGTTTCACCACAAAAGAGCCGGGGGGCGCACGATCTGGCGCGAGTTTGAGGAACTGCTCCTCATCACGGTAAACAAGATGCCATTCGGCCAGATATTCCATCCAGTTCCGCCAGGGATTGCTGGGGTGTACATTCGTGGCGATCAACAATCCTCCGGGTGCGAGCAGATCATAGAAGATCTCCAGGAGCCGTCGGCAGATGCGGTCCGAGAGGTAGTCAAACAAGCCGGCACAATAGACCATGTCGTAGGTGCCCGCCATCGCCGCCGCACGCCCTGACTCTTTCAAAACCTGATGCACCGATTTTTTCTCAAAGCGCAGTCCGGTGCGGCGGCGATGGCGGTTGCGCAGTTCTTCCAGCGACCGCGTCGTGTGCATGATGGTTTCATCATTGAAGTCCAGCAGCAGCAAATCCGCCGAGTCGGAGATCGGCTCATGGGTGAGAAAGTTTTGAATCTCCTGAGCGGGGCCGCAGCCCAGATTGTAGATGCGGGCGACACGGTTGTGGCCAGCCGCACGGGTCGTCTCCGCTTTCAACTGCTCAACCAGGTAAACGATGCGGTTGCGGTGGGCGATCACCGGCGGAATGTCCAGATAGAGCTTGTTGAGCAACTTCGCAAAAATCGAACTGCCTTCGTACGGATCACGCAGCATCATGCTGACCATTTCATAGTCACCGGCGTAGCCCAGCGGCTTATGATACGTCCGGTAAACAAATGGCGCACAAAGCACCAGCGGATGCAGCTGGCACTTGATGTAGCTGCGGTGCACCGGCTGCTGATCCAGCGGAATGATCGCGGCTGATTCCTCAAACCGTTTCATCAAAGGATACACTGTGGGAACGATGGGTTCCTCCATCTGCAGGAGGACTTCCCGCTCCGCCTGAATACGGTCTCCCGTGGGCAGGGAGCGCACGCCCAGCTCCACCTGCTCCATCCAACGGCGCAGGTCAGAAAGCATGGTGTGCATGTCTGCCACCACAATTTTAAACTCCGGCACGACGCGGTAGCTTTTTTCCGTCTCACGCAGGAACTCGGCGAACTCGGTCAGCAGGCGGCCTTTGTTCTGCGAGGGGGAGAGGATGTCAATGTCGATCCACCCCTCGTCTGACAAAGACGCCTCGCAGATGAGCATGATGCCGGTGTTCACCAGATTGGCTATGGTGGCCCTGCCGGTGTAAACCACGCGGTCATTCATCATGATCCTGAAGTCATTCAGTACTTCCGAGAGCTGTACAATGCTGTAGGGATTGTAAACCTCGAACACGCCCAGATAACGTGTGAGCCGGTGCAATGTGCCACGCACTTCAGCTCCCTGGCTGTTGCGGCAGATGATGAAACTGAGACGCTCCCCTGAGGAAGCGAGATTGGGCAGTGCGTTATCGTTGTTCTCCATGTTACGAATCCTCTGCTAAAGCGGTTTGTGCCCTGATAACAACATCAGCTTTGTTCAATTTAATCGCCGCATGTTTTGGCATGGCACTGCGGGAGTGCGGCTGTCGTGCATAGAGAATGCTCATGGTGTGATTTCTGAATTAAAACCGCTGAGTGATGCTCACGGACAGCACCTGCCACTGATGCGTGTAGCTGCCATCGTACTGACCCGGGGGGTTTGAAGCAGCGCCGCTGATCACGCGAGTCGGATTGTAAACGTAGGCATAGGTGAGGTCCACCCCGCGGGTTTTGCCCCGCCAGCCCACGCCCAGGCTGAAGATGTGCCGGTCATTGGCGGGTGCCACCGGTGTATAGCTGGCCTGGGGCTGTGAGTTTTCTGAAAACAAATAGCCGCCGCGCACCACCCAGCTTTCATTCAGCCGGTAAGTCATCCCGGTGCCTACATCAATGGAGTTCTGCCAGTTAAAGATGGCGCTGGTGGCTCCTCCCAGCAGCGGCTGGTTACTGCCGATCAACAGGGGGAGATTATGGGTGGACGAGTTCATGGACCACTTGAAGTCAAAGCCCACGGTGAAGCGGTCGGTTACATCAAATCCATAGCCCACGGATATGGAGCCCGGGAAAGTCATGCTGGAGTCGAAGCTGCTGTTCGGGCTGAAGCCAGCACCCGCCAGCACACCCGGCATGCTGGTGGACCTGAAATCACCCTGGAGATTGACCTTCACCGGCAGTCTTCCCACCAAGGCGAAACGATGCCTCTTGGCGACGGTATAGTTAACACCTGCATATCCGCCCAGCCCCCAGCCCTGGCCATGCACCTGGATGTCTCCCTCTTGAGCACCGGGAACAAGAGCGCCCCAGGGGAAGAATTGTCGCATCTTCAGGTCGGCATACATGATGTCCATGCCGACGGCCACGCTTAGGTTGTCGGTGACTTTGACCGCCACTGCCGGTGTGATGTCCACCGTCAGCAGACTCGTCGAGTACGGCAGCGCATAGCGCAGGGGGGCGCTCATGTTTTGCGGGTAGGAGGCGGCCATGCCATAAGGCGTGCTGACACCCAGGCCGAACGACAACCGACCGTCGATGATCGGCTGCACGAAATACATGCTCGCGGGAAAGACCCACGGCCTGTTCATCTGGACCGACTGCCCGCTGTTCTGGGTGAAGCGGATGTCTCCATTCCACATGGCCGCGTTGATCAGCAGCTCGCTCTTTTGAATCTGCATGATGTTCGCCGGAGAGACCCGCACGGCAGAGGCGTCGCTCAGATTGGCATATCTGCCACCCACGATGCCCAGCGCCTGGGCGGAGTCAGGCACCACGGAGAGCGTCTCGGACGCATGGGCTGCGGCAGCAGCTAAGCCTGTGAGGAGGATGGAACAAACGATGCGCGCATTCATGGTTGGGGAGGGGGCGGGGTTAAGCCAGGCCGTTGGACTGGCAGTATCTAAGAATCTCGACGGTTCCTTTGAGTCCGGTTTTGCGACACAGGTTGTGCTTGTGCACGGCGACGGTGCGGGGGCTGAGAGACAGATCGAGCGCCACCTGCTTGAGGCTTTTGCCCCGGGCGAGTTGCATGAGGACTTCGAGCTCACGGTTGGAAAGCTTCTCATGCACATTCTCTGCGGATCCTTTGCGGATGGAGCGGTCAGCGAACTTTTGCGCCAGTTCTCTCGAAATGTAACTGCGCCCCTCCAGAGTGGAACGAATGGCATCAAACAGCTCATGCGGAGGCGCATCCTTCGTCACATAGGAACGGGCTCCGAGCTGCATGGTGCGCGAGACAAAGGTTTCCTCTTGATGCATCGAAACCGCAATGATTTTGGGCGGGTTGGGCAGGGTGCGCAGCTCGGTGGTCAGCTCCATGCCTGAGCGGTCGCCCAGCTCGATGTCCACCAGGGCGATTTCATAGTTATGCAGGCGGGCTTCCACCATCGCCTCCGCACACGTGCCCGTTGAGACCACTTTGGCCTGGGGAAACTCCCCCTTCAGCATGCTGGTGAAGGCCTCGCGCACCAGTGCGTGATCATCGACTACCAGAATGTTGAATGGTGGGGGGGATTGCATGAAGGTGTTCAAGGCCGTACGGATGAAATCATGCTGCGTTCTGGGGTGGTGATGGCAGCGCCATCAGGCAAACTCGTGAACTGCCACCCGGACCGGCTCCCATGACCTGCATGCGTGATCCCAGAAGGGCGCATCTGGCTTCGATGAGGGCCAGTTCCGATCCGGCCCCGGTCTCTTTCCAGATGCTGTCTCCACCATCGTGATCAATGGTGATTTCCAGTTTCTCGGGTGAAGCGCGGCAAGTGACCTCCACCCATGAAGTGTTGGCAAAGCGTACGCAGTGCTTCAGCAGCGACTGCATGATGCGAAACAAATTGAGTCGGCTGGCGAGATCGAAGTCAGGCTCATCCCCGCTGATGTGGAGCACCAGCGATCCGGCGAAATTTTCGCCGATACTCCTCACGAGCTGTTGCAGCGCCACATTGAGCCCAAACGCTTTCAGGACAGGTGGAAACTGCTTTTCCGTCATGTCGCGTACCAACTGCAAGGTCTTTCTCAACGTGGCATCCAGGCTGCCCAGCAACCGGCCAACGCTGGCCGCATCCCCCCCGTTGGCAAGCTCATGCCGCATCATTTCACCCAGTGATGAGCAGACCACCAGTCCCCCCGGCCATGTCTTTGTGCAGTTGAGATGCGAGATCAACGCGTTGTGCATCCTCCTCTTTTACCAACGAACGCAGGGCCTGTAGCAACATGGCGGCTGAGTTTGTTTCCTGGTTCAAGACGGTTGGTTGCATTGGACTAAATAAATTTATTTTGTGATATGAACACTTTAGGAGAACCACATTCCGTAGCGCTTGACACCTAAATGTTGATTTAATATTTAGAGGTCGTCTAAAAATTTGTGCCGACTACTTTTTATAACACGTTGATGTGAGTCTGATTTATAGCTAAAATAAGCCTATTTTTATTAAATTTATAGAAATCAGAAACTAAGATTCAGTGCATGTATCTAAATACCATTCAGCACAGCACGAGCACTTGCAGTCGAATTCTGATTGTGACCGAAGAGGGCAGCCTGCCGGAGGATTTGCGGATTTCGCACGCCCTGCAGAACATGCCCCAGAGTGGAAGTTCATCCGCATTTCTGGGTGCAACGCAGCTGATCCAGAAAACTAAAACGACCCTCCAATCTCCCGAGGTCGTTTCTTGTGCAAATGAGAAAGAAGCATTGGCGCTCGTGGAAGCTGCAGGACAAAAGCATCGACCATTTTCATTGGTAATTCTAGATGGCCGTCTTTTTTATGGAAAAGATTACCGCCATGTGATCAACAAGTTATGGCAGACCCAGCGTGACTTGCATGTGGTGCTGCATGCCGTTTCCCAACTGGAAGCTTATGAACAAATTCCGATTGATCTGGGGGCCAATCCTCAGCTCCTGGTGTTTAAGTTCAGATTGGTTCCCTTTGAGATTACCCAGCTCATTCGCACCCTGTCGATCAAGCACGGTAGCGAGCATCAAAGCTCCCACCGCAACCTCAGTCTGAACGCCCAGTTGCTGGAGGTGACCACGCGTTTCGAAGATGTCAGCAACCGGCTCCGGCTTGAGCAGGATCATCGCCGCCAGATGGAGGACCAGCTGTGCCGGAACCAACGGCTGGAGACCGTGGGGCGTTTTGCTGATGCGATGTCCCACTTTTTCAACAACTATCTGACCGTGATCCAGGGCCATCTGGAAGTCGCACAAATCTCGCAGGAGGGCGGTTCAACCGCGTTGCTGGAGGCCACTTTAAAAGAGCTCCTCATTGCCACACAACGTGCGGCGGGCGTCACCTCGCAATTTGTGTCCTTCAATCGGCGCGAATTCTTGCAGCCGATACCGTTGCATCTCGGCCAGATCATCGATGGCCAGGCGGCAATGCTGCAGAAAGCACTTGGGGAACAGATCGCCATTCAGATCAGCCATCAGTCTGACCTGCCCAGCGTCATGGCCGATCAGGCCTCGCTGGAGCAAATCGTGTTCAATCTGCTGCTCCATGCGCGTGAATCCATGCCGAATGGAGGCCGGTTGATGATTCAAACCAGGGCGCTTTCCATACCAGACGCTGTGACAGCGGGCCAGCTGCATGCTGAAGCCAAAGCTGGAGAATATGTGGTCATGACCATTTCTGACACTGGGAAAGGGATGACGCCTGCCGAACTGGCGGGTCTGTTCGACTCATCCAGGCTGTCATCAGACCCGGAAGGCGGAGCCGACATCGCTTTGATTCTGGTGCTGGGCCTGGTGCGCATGCAGGCGGGCTGGATCGACGTCAAGAGCGTGTTGGAAGTTGGCACCGAATTTTCCATCTACCTGCCGGTCGCCACCGGCATCGCCCCCGCAACCGCCACACCGGAGAAAAAACTCCTGAGCCAAAACGCCGAAGATGAATCATCCACCATTCTGATCGTGGATGACGAGGATTCAGTCCGGCAGGTGATGGAATATGTGCTCACCAGCCAGGGGCACAAGGTGCTCACAGCAGCGGATGCCAATGAAGCCTGGGCCATTTGGCGCGAAAAAGCCTCGATCATCAAACTTGCGCTCATTGACGTCAAACTGCCCGGCGGCGTCAGCGGCTTTGATCTCGAAAAGGCCCTTGCGAACGATGATCCAACGCTGCCGGTCATTTTCACCTGCGGCTACTCTCCGACCACTTTGAGCAACTCGAAAGAACTGAAGGCCGGCGAAAATTTTCTGCCCAAGCCTTTCGGCATGGTGGAACTGCTCAACATCGTGGGGCAGGCCCTGTTGAAGCCTGCCAGGCTCTGAGCGCATTCTCCAAAGGCGGAATGACGGAAAGGCGCTGGGCCTGCAATGCTGGGGAGATTATGCCCCAATCAGCTTCCGTGCTTCCGCGAGTGCGGCATCGACCTTGGCCACATCCTTGCCGCCGCCGCGGGCAAAGTCGGGTTTGCCGCCGCCTTTGCCACCGACGATGGGGGCGATGGTCTGGATGATCTTGCCGGCCTGGACTTTGCCCTGGTGCTCTTTGGCGACGCTGGCGATCAACGCCACGCTGCCACCGCCGGTGGCGGCGAGGACGACGATGCCGTTGAAAGTGCCTTTGAGGGCTTCGGCCACGCCGACGGCGTAGTCAGCATCCACGTCACCGAGATTGACGATGATGCTGTTGTTGATGATGGCTTTGGCGATGAGGTCTTTGGCCTTCAAGGCGGCTTCGCGCTGCTGCGCGGCTTTGAGGGCTTTTTCGAGTTCCTTCTGCTGGGTGAGGATTTGATCGAGCTTCTTTTCCAGATCGGCTGCACCTTGGGCGCTGACTTTGCCGGCGAGCAGTTTGAGGAGTTCGGCATCGGCGCGGGCGGCGTTATAAGCTTCGAGGCCGGCAATGGCTTCGATACGACGCACGCCGGAGGCCACGGCGCTTTCGCTGACGAGGCGGAAGAGGCCGATCTCGCCGGTGCTGCGGGTGTGGGTGCCGCCGCAGAGCTCCATGCTCCAGCCGTCGAGCTTGTTGCGCTGTCCGCCGATTTGAACGACGCGGACGAGGTCGCCGTATTTTTCGCCGAAGAGAGCCATGATGCCGTTGTTGGACTTGGCCTCCACGAAGGGCACTTCGGTCCAGGAGACGGGATCGTTGGCGACGATGCGCTCGTTCACCAGACGCTCGATGTCGCTGATCTGCTGCGCGGTCAGCGCGGCGCTGTTGAAGTCGAAGGTGAGTTTGTCAGGTGTGACGGAGGAACCTTTCTGCGTGGCGTCCTTGTTCACGACTTCATGCAATGCCCAGTGGAGGATGTGCGTGACGGTGTGGTGGCGCTCGATGGCGTGACGGCGCGGGGCATCGACGATGAGTTTCACGGTGGCATCGACGGCGGGGGCTTCATCGCCTTCGAGGAAGTGCAGCCAGGTGTTGCCGACCTTGGTCGTGGAGCTGATCGGATACGTGTTCGCACCGAGAATGAGCTGCCCAGCATCGCCGATCTGACCGCCCATTTCGGCGTAGCAGGTGGAGACGTCGAGGACGACAGCGGTCTTGCTCTTGTCCTTGTCTTTCATTGAGACAACTTCGAGCACTTTCACGTCGGCTTCGAGGGCATCGTAGCCGATGAACTTCGTCGGGGCCTTGGTTTCGATTTCGGAGACGGAGACAACTTGTTTGTTCTCTTTGCCTGCTTTGCGAGCGCGTTCACGCTGCTCTTCCATGAGCTTGTTGAAGCCTGCGGTGTCAACGGTCAAGCCGCGTTCGCGAGCGAGCAGCTCGGTGAGGTCGAGAGGGAAGCCGAAGGTGTCGTAGAGTTCAAAGGCATCAGCCCCGCTAATGAAAGCACCAACTTTAACGGGCATCCCGCCAGCAACGACATTGCCTGCTGCTTTGATATCTCCACCAGCAATGATATTTCCCCCAGCAACGATGCTACCCTTCGGTGGATCAATGCGTGGAATTGCTCTTTCAAATACAATAAGTCCACGATCCAGCGTCCGATTGAACGCCTCCTCTTCCAGCTTCAGCACACTCTTGATCTGCTCCTTCTTCGTCCGCACTTCAGGAAACACATCGCCCATCTGCGCGGCGAGGACATCGACGAGCTTGTAGAAAAATGGCTCTTTAAACTCCAGCGTGCGGCCGTACTTCACGGCGCGGCGGAGGATGCGGCGGAGGGTGTAGTTGCGGTCGGAGTTGCCGGGCTGGATGCCGTCGGCGATGGCGAAGCTGAGGGTGCGGAGGTGGTCGGCGATGACGCGGAAAGCAACGTCGATCTTTTCCTGGTCGGTCACGGGGACGACGTGGCCCTGTTCATTGGCCTTGGGCAGGGTGCTGGCGTAGGTTTTGCCGGAGAGCTTGGTGAGCTCGTCGAAGATGGGCTTGAAGACGTCGGTGTCGTAGTTGCTGATCTTGGCGGTCTCGAAGTCGGTGAAGTTTTTGGTGCCCTGGATGATGGAGCAGACGCGCTCAAAGCCCATGCCGGTGTCCACGTGCTGTGCGGGCAGAGGGACGAAGGAGCCATCGGGGTTGGCGTTGTATTGGATGAAGACGTTGTTCCAGATCTCGATGCAGCTGGCGTCGCTGCCATTGACGAGCAGGGCACCGGCACGTTGACGGTCTTCGTCGAGGTTCGGAGCGCCGGGGGTGAGGTCGATGTGGATCTCGGTGCAGGGGCCGCAGGGGCCGGTGTCGCCCATCATCCAGAAGTTGTCCTTCTTGTTGCCGTTGACGATGTGGATGTCGGGATCGAGGCCGATGCTGCGGAATTTTTCCGCCCAGATGTCCCAGGCTTCCTGGTCGCGCTCGGCGGGGTCGCCTTTGCCGGGCTGGTAAATCGTGGCGAAAACGCGGGTTGGCGGGAATTTCCAGCGTTCGATGACGAGCTCCCAGGCCCAGGAGATGGCTTCTTTTTTGAAATAGTCGCCGAAGCTCCAGTTGCCCAGCATTTCGAAAAGGGTGTGGTGGTAGGTGTCCAGGCCCACGTCTTCGAGGTCGTTGTGCTTGCCGCCGGCGCGGATGCATTTCTGAGTGTCCGCCGCACGGGTGGGCAGGCCTTTGTGCAGAACGCCGGGCCAGGTGTCCACGTCTGCGCTGCGCTCGCCGAGGAAGATGGGCACGAACTGGTTCATGCCGGCATTCGTGAAAATGCGTGCTCCGTCGCGGCTGGTGTAGCCGACGTTGTCACTGGGGACGATGGTGTGCTGCTTCTCCTTGAAGAAGTCGAGGAAGCTCTGGCGGATCTGGGCGGCGGTGGGGACGGCGGACATGGGCGGCTGGGGAAAAGGGAGCGCGGATGGTAGCGGGATGCCGCCGAAGGTAAAGGCGGGGTTTGCTGCATGGAGGGCCGCGGAAGGGGCCACCGGATTGGAGATCAGCCATCTACGTGGGTGGTTCGGTAATAGGCGAGAAGGGATGGCAAGGAAATATATTGTAAAATTACCGTAATTAATGTAATTTTTATAAACTCATGTCAACCAAGGGTAACCAACTGTTAAAATCGAGCTCTTCCGCTTGCGGATTCAGCTTGATTGAACTTTTGACCTCGGTCGCGATTATTGGCATCTTGGCGAACTTGGCGATGATGGCCTTTGGGGGCGTGACTCAAGATGCGGAGTTTCAGAAAAATAAGCGCAATGCCCAGGAAATCGCCACTTTGGCAGCCACGGCCAGCGCTGCTGGTGCGAGCTTCATCGTGGAAGGCGACGAGCGGGCTACCATCGTGAACCTGCGTACTGGAGTTGCGCCAACCGCGGGTGCCTTTAATGGGCATGTTTTTATCATACCAGGGTTGTCTGACACGGATATCACAGGCGCGATGAGTTACCTGACCCTGAATGACACCAACCTGTTATACGCTCCGAACAGTTCGAGTGGTCCGTGATGAACCCGGCGGCCGCATCCCGCCCGCTCCAGCTCATGGAGAATGCCGCTCCAGATCAAGAACGGCCCTTCTGCGGCGTATGACAGAGCGTGATTCGTCTCCTCCTCATCACTCTTCCTCTCGCAGCCTCCGCCATCGCGGAGCCAGCACCGGGTCCCATCCATTTCTCGCGGGAGATCCGGCCCATCCTGAGCGAAAACTGTTTTTTCTGCCACGGCCCGGATGAAAAGAAGCGCGAGGCGGGTCTGCGCCTGGATGACGAAACCAGCGTCAAAAAGAATCACGACGGCAGCATCGCCGTAGTACCAGGCAAGCCTGAACAGAGCGCTCTCCTGCAGCGCATTCTCAGCCACGATGCCGATGAGGTCATGCCGCCGCCGAAGCAGCACAAGACCATCTCTCCCGCGCAGATCGCGCTGCTGACCGAGTGGATCAAACAGGGCGCGCCGTGGGGGAAGCACTGGAGCTACGAGAAAGTCGTGAAACCGGCAGTTCCCACAGGTGCCAGCCACCCGGTGGACGCCTTTCTCCTGCAGCGCCTGAAACAGGAAGGGCTGAAGTTCTCACCGCAGGCCGACACTGCTACGCTGGTCCGCCGCGTGGCGCTCGATCTGACCGGCTTGCCACCGACGCTCGCTGAACAGGATGCCCTGACCAAGCAACCCTACGACAAGATCGTCGATCATTACCTCTCCCTTCCCGCCTATGGCGAGCACTGGGCACGGCAGTGGCTGGATCTGGCACGTTATGCGGACAGCTCCGGCTACCCGAGCGACCAGCCGCGTGAGATCTGGGCCTACCGCGACTGGGTGGTGCGTGCGTTGAACACGAACATGCCGTTTGATCAGTTCACCATCGAGCAAAACGCCGGCGACCTGCTGCCCAAGCCGACGGACGATCAGCTCATCGCCACCGCATTCCATCGCAACACGATGACGCAGAACGAAGGCGGCACTGATGATGAGGAATTCCGCAACGCCGCCATCATCGACCGTGTGAACACCACCTTCGCGGTGTGGATGGGCACCACGATGGCCTGCGCCCAGTGCCATACGCACAAGTTTGATCCCATCACGATCAACGAGTACTTCCAGTTCTACGCCTTCCTCAATCAAAGTGCCGACAGCGACAAGAAAGATGAAGTGCCGCTGCACAGCTTTGACACGCAGGAGCTGATCCAGCAGCGCGCGAATCTGAAGAAGGAAATCGACACCCTGGAGCAGAAGTTCACGGCCCCTGCCCCGGCATGGCTCGCCGGACTCGAAGCCTGGGACCAGGGTTTTGCCCGTGATCTCGGCTGGCAGACACCGCAGCCCAGCACAGTGGCAACGCAGTCGAAGCAAAGCGCCACGATAGCCGCAGGCGGCACCGTTTCGATTCCCAAAAATAGCGACACAGACAGCTACACCGTCGAACTGCCGGCCACGGGCGACAAGCTCAGCGCGCTGCGCATCGAGACGATTCCCGCCGCCGGATTCGGCAACTTCGTCATCACTGACGTGAAGGCGGAAGTGGTGCCGCCAGATTCAAAGCAGGCACCGCAGGCGCGCTATGTGCGCATTGAGCTGCCGGGGGAGAAAAAGCTGCTCCAGCTTGCGGAGGTGCAGGTGTTCAGCGGCAGCGACAACCTCGCACCCGCCGGTGTCGCCACGCAAAGCAGCCTGTACACCAATGCAGCGGCCAAACGCGCCATCGATGGCAACACCGAGGGCGATTATGCGAAAAACAGCGTGGCCCACACCTCGGGCACCGACAACGATCCATGGTGGGAGGTGGATTTGAAAGCTGCCAAACCCGTGGACCGCGTCGTCGTATGGAACCGCACGGATGGCGACACCGGCGCGCGCCTCGCCGGTTTCCACATCGTGCTGCTGGACGACAAACGCCAGACCGTGTGGAAGAGCGATGCCACCCCCGCGCCTGTAAAAGACAAGGCCTTTGCCATCAGCGGCCCGGTGGCCGTGAGCTTCACCACCGCTCTGGCTGATTTCGAGCAGGATGGCTTCACGGCCGCCTCCGTCTTGCAGCCGAAGAACAAGAAGCAGCAAGGCTGGGCTGTGTCTGGTGCCGCTGACAAGCCGCACACGCTCACTCTGCTGGCCGCATCGCCAGTGGTGATTCCTGCGGGTGCCAAGCTGCGCATCACCCTTGCGCAAAACAGCGAGTTCAAGCAGCATACGCTGGGCAGCTTCCGCCTCAGCTACACAGGTGACGCCCGCGTGCAGCAGGTCACCAAGGTGCCGCAGAATGTCGTCGCCGCACTTGCTCAGGCAAAGGACAAGCGCACGCCCGCGCAGCAGCAGACGGTGGCGGACTACTTTGTGCGTAATGTGTCCAAAGCACCCGCTGCGGAGCGCACACGCCTTGCCGCCGCGAGCAAGGAACTCGCCGCGCTCAAGCCAGTCACCGTGCCGATCATGCGCGACCTGGATCCGAAGCAGCGCCGCGTGACGAAAATCCAACTGCGTGGTAACTGGCAGGCGCTGGGGGATGAAGTCAGTGAAGGCACGCCTGCTACATTTAATCCGCTGCCCGCGAACGCTCCGCGCAATCGCCTCACGATGGCCAAGTGGCTGGTCAGCCGTGACAATCCGCTCACCGCACGCGTGACCGTGAACCGTTTGTGGGAAAGCATCTTCGGCACCGGCATTGTGCGCAGCAGCGAGGAGTTTGGCAGTCAGGGAGATCTGCCGTTTCATCCCGAACTGCTCGACTGGCTCGCTGCGGAGCTGATGGACAGCGGCTGGGACATCAAGCACATGCTCAAACTGCTGCTCACCAGCGCGGCCTATCAGCAGAGCTCCAAGACCACGCCGGAACTCAATGAACGTGATCCCGACAACCGCCTGCTGGCACGCGGTCCGCGCTTCCGTCCCACGGGCGAGCTGTTGCGGGATCAGGCCCTCGCCGTCAGCGGCCTGCTCAGCGCCAAAATGTATGGCCCGCCCGTGCGTCCGCTGACGCCCAACCTTGGCCTTTCCACCGCCTTTGGTCGCAGCAACGACTGGACCATCAGCCCCGGCGAGGACAAGCACCGCCGCAGTCTTTATACCGAAGTGCGCCGCAACAGCCCCTATGCCAGCTTCACCACCTTCGACGCCGGCAACCGCGAAGTCTGCATGATCCGCCGCAGCCGCACCAACACGCCGCTGCAGGCCTTCGTAACGCTCAATGATCCCGTCTTCATCGAGACGAATCAAGCCATGGCACGCCGTCTTGTGGCGGAAGCAAAGGCGACGCCTGAACGGCTCTCCCTTCTCTTTAAACTCTGCCTCTCACGCGCACCGAATGGCCATGAAATAGCATCTTTGAGCCGACTCTACGATGAAACGCTCAGGACTTATCGCGCCGATGCAGCGGATGCCACCAAGATGGCAACTGATCCCCTTGGCCCCGCACCCAAAGACACCGATATTGCAGAACTCGCGGCGTGGACCACCATCGCCAATGTGGTGATGAACTTGGATGAGTTTTTGATGCGCCGTTAAATTTAACCTGATTTCCCCATGAACCCCATCACACACGACACCCTTCAGCTCACGACGCGCCGGCAGTTTCTCGGCAACGCGGGGCAGTTCAGCCTCGGGGCCATCGCCATGCATGCGCTGCAGCAGAAGGCGGGAGCCAGTGCGGCGGCGGACAATCCGCTCGCGCCGAAGAAGTCACAGTTTGCGCCGAAGGCCAAGCGCGTCATCTACCTGCACATGTCGGGTGCGCCGCCCCATCTCGATCTGTTTGATTACAAACCGGAACTCGTGAAGCGCAGCGGGCAGGACTGCCCCGACTCGATTCTCAAAGGGCGGCGCTTTGCCTTCACCACCGGGGTGCCGAAGCTGATGGGCACACCGCGCACCTTTGCGCGTTACGGCAAAGGCGGGATCACGATGAGCGATGCCTGCCCGAACTTCCACACCATTGCCGATGAGATGTGCATGATCCGCTCGATGAACACGGATCAGTTCAATCACGCACCGGCGGAGCTGCTGCTCTTCACCGGTCATGCACGGCAGGGCCGGCCCTCCATGGGGTCGTGGGCCACGTATGGCCTCGGCACGGAGAATCAGGACTTGCCGGGCTTCGTTGCTCTCATCTCTAGCGGCACACAGCCCAGCGGCGGCCAGGGCTGCTGGGGCAGTGGCTTCATCCCCAGTGTGTATCAAGGCGTGCAGTGCCGCAGCAAGGGCGACCCCGTCCTCTTTGTGGGTGATCCCGCTGGCATGAACCGTGCCATGCGCCGCAAGACGCTTGATGCTCTCCAGGATCTCAATCAGCAGCAAGTCGCCGAATTTGGACATCCTGAGACCGTCACGCGCATCGCGCAGTATGAGCTGGCCTTTCGCATGCAGACCAGCGTGCCCGAGGTGATGGACATCTCTAAGGAACCGCAGCAGGTGCTCGAAGCCTACGGTGCCAAGCCCGGAGAGGCCAGCTTTGCCAACAACTGCTTGCTCGCGCGGCGTCTCATTGAAAAAGGCGTGCGCTTTGTGAATCTCTTCGACTGGGGTTGGGACTTTCACGGCACCGGTGAAGGCACCGGCATCACCACGGGCCTCACGAACAAAATGGCCGCGACCGACAAGCCGGTGGCCGCGCTGATCAAAGATCTCCGGCAGCGCGGCCTGCTGGACGACACCCTCGTCATCTGGGGCGGTGAATTTGGCCGCACGCCTTTCCGTGAAGGCCGCACCGCAGCCAGCAAGGTGCTGGGCCGTGATCACTACCCCGACTGCTTCTCCCTCTTCATGGCCGGTGGCGGTGTGAAGGGCGGCTTTGAGTACGGCAGCACCGACGAACTCGGGTTCAGCGTCGCTGAAAACAAAGTCCACGTGCATGACTTCCAGGCCACCGTGATGCATCTCCTCGGCTTCGATCACGAGCGCCTCACCTATCGCTTCCAGGGTCGCGATTATCGACTGACGGACATCCATGGACATGTGGTGAAGGATTTGCTGGCGTAAGAGCTGTACTATTTTGCATGAGACGAAGGCTTTTCTTGCCATTTCGTCGGCCTTTGGCTTGGATCAGTTCGCATGCTGACCGCCGAACAAATCCTTGCCCTGTCCCCCGACGACTCGTCGGCGAAGGCGGCAAGGGGATTGCTGGCTCCGGCGAAGTGGCCGACGCTCGGGCATGATGAAGCAGCGATCTGGGGCGAGTGTCAGGGAAGCGGCTCGAAGCCGTATCAGGTGATCATTGATATCAGCGGGCCGTCGTTCAAGTGCGGTTGCCCGAGCCGCAAGTTTCCATGCAAGCACGGGCTGGCGTTGTACCTGCTGCTGGCGCAGAAGCAGAGCGCCTTCACGGCAAACACACAGCCGGCCTGGGTGAATGAATGGCTCTCCGCACGGCAGCAGCGCAGTGAAAAGCAGGCGGAGAAAAAAGCGGCGCAGGCCGAGGCGAAGCCCGTCGATGAGGCAGCTGTTGCGAAGCGGGAGGCGAAACGACTCGACCGCATGCTCGGTGGCGCGCGTGATCTGGAGCGCTGGCTGGCAGATCTCGTCCGGCAGGGCATCGCGGACCTGCCGGCAAAGCCGGTCACCTATTGGCGGGAGGCGGCAGCACGGTTGGTGGACGCCCAGGCCACGGGGCTTGCCGCATGGGTGCGCCAGCTCGAAGGTGCGGTGTCATCGGGCGAGGGCTGGCAGGAGCGTGCGCTGATGCAGATGGGTCGGATGCAGTTGCTCACAGATGCGTTGCAGCGCCTGGACTCGCTGCCTGAGCCGCTACGCCAGGATGTGCGCAGCAGTGCTGGCTGGACGGCGGACAAGGACGAAGTACTGGCTGGCAACGACCGAGTGGCAGACACGTGGCATGTGCTGGGTGTGAGCTACGATGAGAACGACAAGCTGTGGGAACGACGTGTGTGGCTTCATGGCATTACAACGGGCCGTGATGCCTTGATGCTGGACTTTTCGCATGGCGGTCGGCGCTTTGATCAAGTGTTTGTAGCGGGCACACGGTTGAAGACGACTCTGTGTTTCTTCCCGAGTGCCGCGCCGCTTCGCGCGCTACTGGTGGATGCTCCTGTGGAGGCCCCATCGGGAAAGCCGAGTGAAAGCGTCCTGACTTGGGATCGTGCGCTGGATTCTGTCGCGTCGGCTCTGGCACGGCAGCCGTGGTTTCAACGCCTGCCTGTGCTGCTGCACCATGCCACGCCGGTGCTGCGCGGGCGGCAGTGGCTGGCCCGTGATGCTGATGGACGCGAGGCACCGCTGCGTGTCAGCGATGACGATGGCTGGCAGTTGCTCGCCCTTGGCGGAGGTCATCCGCTGACTCTTTTCGGTGAGTGGCATGGGGTCCTCTGGCGGCCCCTGGCGGCCTGGCACCCGAATGAAGAAACTCCCTGCTGGACGGAGGTGCTCACAGTCGCATGAGCGCGCTTGCCTCACTTGCCACCAGTGCGCTCCTCGGCACCGCACGGCATCCACCGGAATGGCCGGCACCTGAGGGCCCAGTCGGAGATCTGCTCCGACGCATCCCGCGCGATTCGGTGGAGAAAGCGTTGCTGCAAACAGCGGGCGTGATCGGCACCTGCCAGCTCGCGGGCCTGCTGCCAGCGCAGGTGGGTTCTGCGCCTGCGCCTTCAGAGTCTTCGCCGCAGGATGTGCGGATGGATCTGCTGGCAGCCATTCTTGCCGATGGACCCGAGCGGCTGCAGGTCGAGGCGTTTCAAGCCATTGCTTCCGTGGGGAAAAATCTGCCGCATCGTCTGCTGCCGAAGGCGCTGGAATGCGGGCGACGCAGCACGGCCTTGCGCCCCAGCCTGCTCGCAGTGCTCGGCCTGCGTGGTGCCTGGCTTGCCGCGCAAAACGACGCGTGGGCCTATGCCGCCGGCGTTGTGAGCAGGGACATCTTGAGCGATGAAGTGTGGCAGATCGGCAGTCTTGACCAACGCCGACTTTATCTCACGGCCTTGCGCGCCACCGATGCCGCGCAGGCTCGCGAGCTGTGCCTCGCCGCCATGAGCACGGAAGGTGCGAAGGAACGTACTGCGTTCATCGAGTGCCTCGCAACAGGTCTCACGCTCGATGATCAGGATCTGCTTGAAGCGACGCTCACGGACAAAAGCAAGGAGGCACGGCAGGTGGCGGCTCGTCTGCTCTCCACGCTGCCGGACTCGCGCTTTGCCCAGCGCATGGCGGCGCGTGCGGCACTGTGTTTGAAGTCCGAGAAAAAGCTATTGCGCGGCACGGTCATCACTCTTGAAGCACCTGCGGCCTACGATGCTGCCTGGAAGCCGGATTTGATCGAGGAAGCGAAGCCCAAGGGACTGAGCATGGGCGAGCGTGCCTGGTGGCTGTTTCAGATCGTGCGGCAGGTGCCGCTGCGCTGGTGGGAGACTCAGACGGGCATGTCGCCCGTCGAGTGCCTGGCCTGGGCGCAGAAGTCGGACTGGAAGGATGTGTTGCTGCAAGGCTGGGCTGAGGCGCAGGCGGTGCAGCGGCGCGGGGAGTGGGCGGAGGCCTTTCTGAGCACGACGCTGCCGCCGAACGGTCCGCTCACGGTTTTTGACCTGCTCGAAACTCTGCCACCTGCCATGCGGGAGCCGCATTTCCTCAAGCTGCTGACCGACAACAACTCCAACGTGGTCGCCTTCAGCACGGTGATTGATCGCTTCATCAAAGGCCTCCCGTTTGGAGCGCCGATGCTGTCGACTGCGGTGGCAGCGAAAGTGATCAAGATATTGAAGCAGCGCATCCAGAGCGGCGAGGCGCGCTACGACTGGCAGCTTCGTGCATCACTTGTTGAGCTCGCATGTCTGATGCCACAGGCGGCCTTCAATGACTTCGCCAATGGCTGGGATCTCACCAAGGAAGAAGCCCAGCCCTTCGCCGAGGCCGTGGCGCGTGTGGGCCTCGTACTCGATCAACGCCGCCAGCTCGTCTCGTGAAATTTTGTAACTGAAACCTGCTTATCCATGATGAACACGCTCCGCCAACACGCTGAACAACTCTTCGCCCACGAGCTCGATGAATTGAAAAAAGCCGACACGCGGCAGCGGCCCACGAACTGGGAGCTGTCGCCATGGGCGGCGGCCACCTACCTGCTTGGCGGGAGGCTGGACAACGGCTTTGAGGTCAGCGCCAAATACATCGGCAACCGGCGGGTGATTGAGATCGCCGTGGCCACGCTGGCCACGGACCGTGCGCTGCTGCTCTATGGTGTGCCGGGCACTGCGAAAAGCTGGGTGTCCGAGCATCTCGCCGCAGCGATTTCCGGTGACTCCACGCGGCAGGTCCAGGGCACCGCTGGCACGAGCGAAGAACAAATGCGCTACGGCTGGAACTACGCGCTGCTGCTTTCCAAAGGACCATCAAAGGAGGCGCTGGTGCCCAGTCCGCTGATGAAGGCGATGAGCGATGGGCGCATCGCGCGGGTGGAGGAGCTCACGCGTATCCCGGCGGATGTGCAGGACACGCTGATCACCATCTTGTCCGAGAAGACGCTGCCGATTCCTGAACTTTCCAGCGAGGCGCAGGCGAACCGCGGATTCAACGTCATTGCCACCGCCAACAACCGCGACAAAGGCGTGAACGAGCTCAGCAGCGCGCTCAAACGCCGCTTCAATACCGTCGTGCTGCCTGTGCCTGCCACCGAAGCGGAGGAAATCGCCATCGTCACCAAGCGCGTGGGAGAGATGGGCAAGGCGCTCGAACTTCCTGCCGAACCGCCTGCGCTCAAGGAAGTGCGCCGCATCGTCCAGGTCTTCCGCGAACTGCGCGACGGCCAGACCGCCGATGGCAAAACCAAGCTCAAGCAACCCACCGGCACCATGAGCACCGCCGAGGCCATCAGCGTGCTCAACAGCGGCATCGCACTCGCTGCGCACTTCGGAGACGGCACCTTGCGCGCCGGTGATGTCGCCGCCGGTCTGGTCGGCGCCATCATCAAAGATCCCGTGCAGGACATGGTCGTGTGGAAGGAGTATCTCGAAACCGTCGTGAAGGAACGCGACGAGTGGAAGGATCTGTATCGGGCGTGCCGCGAGGTGATTTGATTCGACAGATACCATGACCCACCTCTTCGGCATCCGCCATCATGGCCCTGGCTGCGCTCGTTCCTTGGTTCGGGCGCTGGAGGAATTGTCGCCGGATTGCATCTTGATCGAAGGTCCGCCGGAGGCGGAGGCTGTGCTGGCGTCGGCGATTCATGCGGAGATCGAGCCGCCGGTGGCGCTGCTGTTGTATTGTCCGGACGATACGAAGAAGGCTTCGTTTTATCCCTTCGCGGAGTTTTCGCCGGAGTGGCAGGCCATCCGTTTCGGGCTCACGCGCAGCGTGCCGGTGCGCTTCATGGATTTGCCGCAGGCGCACGATCTGGCGTCGCGTGATGTGGAGATGGCCGCGCCGCTGGCGGAGGAAGCGGAAGTTTCCGAGTTGTCTGAAGCCGAGGACATCTCGGGCGATCCACTCGACTGGCTGGGACGCGCGGCGGGTTATGGCGATGGTGAAACATGGTGGAACCAGATGGTCGAAGAACGTCGCGATGCCGACAGCGCGGGCCTCTTTGCCGCGATTCAAGAGGCGATGACGAGCGTGCGTGCGGAGATCCCGCGTAAGCTCACTCCACCGTCGCAGCAGCGTGAAATTCTGCGTGAGGCGTTCATGCGCAAAACCATCCGCGAGGCGGAGAAGGATGGGTTTCAAAAGATCGCCGTGGTGTGCGGCGCATGGCATGTACCCGCGCTCGCCACCATGCCTAGTGCTAAGGCGGACAATGATCTGCTCAAGGGCCTGCCCAAGGTCAAGGTGGCCGCAACTTGGGCGCCGTGGACCTATGGCCGCCTTGCTGCTGCAAGCGGCTATGGCGCCGGAGTGATGTCACCAGGCTGGTATGAGTTTCTCTGGAGGAATCAGGCCGCGGAAGCTTCGCAGCGCTCCATCGCATGGATCTCCAAAGTCGCGCGGCTGATGCGTGAGGAGGACATCGACTGCTCCTCCGCGCACGTCATTGAAGCCGCACGTCTCAGCGATGCGCTCGCCGCCATGCGCGAACGACCCGCCGCCGGACTGGATGAAATCAATGAGTCCATTCGAACGGTCATCTGCATGGGCGAGGATGCGCCGCTGAAGCTCATACGCGCGCGGCTGATCGTGGGCGAGAAACTGGGCCGCGTCCCGCCGGATGTGCCCACTGTGCCGCTGCAGCAGGATTTGGAGAAGCAGCAGCGCAGCCTGCGCCTGAAGCCAGAAGCACTTGCGAAGGAGCTCGATCTGGATTTGCGCAACGAGAATGACCTCAGCCGCAGCCATCTCTTGCATCGGCTGAAGCTGCTCGGCATCCAATGGGGTGAGGTGCGTGGCACTGGGCGCAGTGCGAAGGGCACCTTTCATGAGGTGTGGCAGGCGCAATGGCAGCCCGAGTTTGCCGTAGCCATCATTGAGGCCTGCCGCTGGGGGCACACGATCAGCGATGCGGCCACGGCGCTGGCGATTGATGAGGCGCAGAAGGCAGAATCGCTGCCCGCGCTCTCTGCGCTGGTTGATCGCGTATTGCTCGCGCATCTCCCGCATGCGGTGGAGCCCGTGACACACGCGCTGGAAAACCTGGCCGCCATTGCAGGCGATGCTTCGCAGTTGCTCGAAGCCATTCCGCCTCTGGCCAACATCTTCCGCTATGGGAACGTGCGTCAAACCGATGCCTCGCTGGTCGGTCATGTGCTCGACGGCCTCGTCACGCGCGCATGCATCAGCCTCGGTGGTGCGTGTGCTTCGCTGGATGACGACGCAGCCGCAGCCATGCGCAAACGCATCATCGCCACGCATCAGGCCATCAAGCTCATCGGCAACGAAAGCCATCTAGCCGACTGGATGCCCGCGCTCACACGCCTGGCCATGCTGGGCGGTACTCATGGACTCGTGTGTGGGCTGGCCGCACGACTGCTATTTGATGAAAAAACGGACGACGCCGATGCAACGGCCACGCGCATGAGCCAGGCGCTTTCCATCGGCAACGACCCCGCGCCCGCAGCGGCATGGCTGGAGGGATTCCTCCACCAGAGCGGCATGGTGTTGCTCCACGATGACCGATTGTGGCAGACCCTGGATGCCTGGCTCGCCTCCTTGAGTGATGAAGGCTTCACCCGCATCCTGCCGCTGGTCCGGCGCACGTTCTCACTTTTCCCCGGCACGGAACGCACCCAACTCGGTGCGCGCGCAAAGCACTCCGGTGCGGCCAGTCCGGCAGCACAGACAGCCGTCATTGTGGAATGGAATGAAGCACGCGCGCAGAAGCCGCTGGCGGTGCTGGAAAAAATCCTCGGACTGAACTCATGAGCACGCCACCCACAGACACCGAACGTCAGCGCCGCTGGCGCCTTGCCCTCGGCGGCGAGGCGAATGAATCCTGCTGCGGACTGAGCGGTGAGGATCTGGAGATCGATCAAGCACTCGGCGCACTCTATGAACCTGAGGGGCCCGGCGGCATGAAGAACGCTCGGCGTGGCGGTACTGAGAAGTCCGCCCCGCGTGTAGCGCGCTGGCTTGGCGACATCCGCAAATACTTTCCCGCCAGCGTCGTGCAGGTGATGCAACAAGATGCGCTAGACCGCCTGGGCATGCGTGAAATGCTGTTGCAACCGGAGATGCTGGAGGCGGTGCAGCCGGATGTACACCTCGTAGCGAGCTTGATTTCACTATCCGGCATCATTCCCGCCAAGACGAAGGAAACCGCCCGCATGGTCGTGCGCAAGGTGGTGGAAGAACTCATGCGCAAGCTCGCCGAACACATGCGCACGGCGGTGACGGGTGCGCTGAACCGAGCGGTGCGCAATCGCAGGCCACGACTGGCCGAGATCGACTGGAACCGCACCATCCGCGCCAATCTGCGCCATTACCAGAAGGACTACCAGACCGTGGTGCCGGAGACCTTGATCGGTTATGGCCGCAAAGCACAGAAGACCCAGCGGAACATTATTCTATGCATCGATCAAAGCGGCTCCATGGCCGCCAGCGTGGTTTATTCGAGCATCTTTGGCGCTGTGATGGCTTCCCTGCCTGCCGTGAAGACGCAGCTCGTGGTCTTTGACACAGCCGTGGTCGATCTCACGGAAAAACTCGATGACCCGGTGGAACTGCTCTTTGGCACACAGCTCGGCGGTGGCACGGATATCAACAAAGCCGTCGGCTACTGCCAGAGCCTCATCACCGATCCGACCAACACCATTCTCGTGCTGATCTCAGATCTCATTGAAGGCGGAGTGGAAAGGAACCTCCTTCAGCGTACCAACGAGCTGGTGCAAAGCGGCGTACAGTTCATCACCTTGTTGGCGCTCAGCGACGAAGGCGCTCCCTGCTATGATCAGCAGCTCGCTGCCAAGATGAGCCTGCTCGGTGTTCCTAGCTTTGCCTGTACGCCGGACAAATTTCCCGCGCTCATGGCCGCTGCGATCAAGAAGGAGGACATCGCACTCTGGGCCGCGCAGGCAGACCTCGTGACCACGCGCCATGCGTGAACAGCTTGCCTCATTGCCGGCGTCGCCGCAGCGCAGCAGCCAAGGCCGCTATGGAAACAAGGAGAGCGCCGCCCGGTTCAGGGACGGGGTTGGCCGAAATAACAGAATCAATGGCCGAAGCGTCGGCGCTGATGTCTGACAGGTAGAACGATGAAGCTCCGGTCACGGGGATCCAGGTGCCGTTAGAGGCTTGCTGGTAATAGCCGGTCATGTTGTAAAGTGCCGCGGTAAACGGATTCGACCCCGTCGGGCTGGCAGAGAAAGGCCCGCTCTGCACGGCATAGTTGATCCCGGCAAGTTGCCAGACGCCGCCGTTGTCCACGAACGCGGCGCCGCCGGAGTCCCCCACGGACAACGTCACGTCGTTGGAACTGCTAAAGCTCGCGGAAAGAAGGGTTCCGGAAAGTCCCAGCGTTGATCCATTGACCGAGCCGGTAAAGGTGTTTTGCCCCCAGCGGGCAACGCCATCCTGTGTCCCCCAGAGCCAGCCATGGGTGATGAGGCCGCCAGAACTCGTGACTGCCGCGCCCTGCTGGGTACCGCGCCCGATGTCCTCAAACGCGAGTGTACTCGAGGCACCGGTGTAAAGCGGCGCATAAGTCGAGAAGGTGCCGCCGGTGACTTTGAAAATGTCCAGGTCCGTGCCGGGAATGTTGTAGTAACCCGCGCCGCTGTTGAAACTGGTGTCGATGTTGTAGGACGTCGAGGTCGTGCCGCTGAAGTTCGTGTCGTAGTTGAACGTGCTCGACGCCACACCGATGTGGGCCGCCGTGATGAACAGGTTCGGCGAAATCATCGTGCCGAGGTAGTTGCCAAAGTAGCCCTCATACTGCCAGCCGGAGTTTCCCGTGGGGGCGGAGGTGTTGTACGACGGTGTTTCCTGGTCATAATAGATCACCGCACCCGCTGGCGAAACCATGAGCAGGCTGAGGGGCAAAAGATGGCGCAGGCGTAACATAGTGCGTTCCTGCAAGAATACATAATGTATATAAATTATCAATATTATAATAAATGCAAATCACACTGTGCCGACTTCACTCCTCACGTACCATCATTACCCCCCCTGCACCGGCGGCATGATGGCCACTTCGCCGCCGTCGTGCAGCGGCTCGTCGCGCTTCACGTAGGTTTGGTCCAGGGCTAGGAGGAGGCTGTTCTGCCAGTCCCTCAGTTTGGGCCAGCGGGTTTCGATTTGAGCGAGCAAGTCACCCATGGTGGCACCGGCGGGGACTTCGAGGGCGGTTTCGTCCGTGCCAGTGATGTCACGCAGGACGGAGAAGAAGAGGACGCGCAACTTCATGAGGGCGAGCCCGGGTTCAGGATGCCGATGCAGGGCAGGTTGCGGAAGCGGCCTTGATAGTCCATGCCGTAGCCCACGACGAATTCGTCGTCGATCTCGAAGCCTGCGTCATCTACGGGCACCTCGCGCAGGCGCTGGCGGCGTTTGCTGAGCAGGACGCAGGTGCGCAGGGAGGCGGGCTGCTGCGTGAGGAGGCGTTCGCAAATGGCGCTAAGCGTGAGGCCCGTGTCGAGGATGTCATCGAGCAGGAGCACGTCCTGGCCGCGCAGGTCAAAGTTGGCGGGCCAGTTTACTTTCACTTCGCCGGTGGTTGTTGTGCCACCTTGGTAACTGCTGGCGCTCAGGGTGTAGAGCTGCACGGGCATTTCCAGCCGGCGCAGCAGATCGGCCACGAAGAAGAGGCCGCCATCCATCAGCGCCACGACGGTGACGACTTTGCCTGCGAGCTCCACATTCAACCGCGCTGCCATGGCGTCCACCCGGGCGCTGATTTGTGCGGGAGAGAGCAGGATGCGTTCGAGATCTTGGATGACGCCGGTGACGGAGGATGGCATGGAGCAAAAGAGTGTGCAAAAGGCCAAAGCTGACGTAGCGCAGGCCGCACGGCACGCGTTTCTTGTAACCCGAATGAACCCGACTGACAAACCGAACCTGCCCGACCTGCGCGTGAGCTACGACCAGGGCGAACTCGACGAACACAGCGCCCCTACCGATCCCGTGGAGCTCTTCACGCACTGGATCAACGACGCCCTCGCCCACAAGCTGCCGGAGCCGAATGCGATGAGCCTGGCCACCAACGGCCTCGATGGCACGCCGACGGTGCGCACCGTGCTGCTCAAGGGCATCGACGAGCGCGGCTTTCATTTTTACACCAACTACGAGAGCCGGAAGGGCCACGAAATCGCCGCAGACGCCCGCGCTTCCGCCTGCTTCCTGTGGACGGACCGCCATCATCAGGTGTGCATCAAGGGCGCGATCTCCAAGCTGGATCACGCAGATGCGGAGAAGTACTTCGCCAGTCGCCCTTACGGCCATCAGATCGGTGCCTGGGCTTCGGCCCAGAGTGTGGTGATCCCCAGCCGTGAATGGCTGGAGCAGCGGGATGCCGAACTGAGGGCGAAATACCCCGAGGGTCAGGTCCCCTGCCCACCTCACTGGGGTGGCTACACCCTGCTGCCGGGAGAAATCGAGTTCTGGCAGGGTCGCGTGAGCCGTCTGCATGATCGCATTCGCTACCGCAAAGAGCACGGCATCTGGGTGAAGGTGCGGTTAAGCCCGTGATCACCAAGGAGCGGCACTTGCCAAGTGCCGGGTGGGCTGGTTCGGAAGACATACGTCAAGCTCCCAATCTCGGCACTTGCCAAGTGCCGCTCCTTGGACTTGGGCCGTTCGCCCGCCACCGCATTGCATAAATTTCGAAAGCCGCTTGCTTTTCGATACTTTCAGTTTTTAATGAAAGTGTGAGCAAGGAACTACCAGAATGGGAAAAGGCACGCGAGGAATTCGTGGTCCAGTGGGGTTCGCTTGGCACGCAGTGGGGCATCCCCCGCACGATGGCCCAGATTCACGCCCTGCTCATGACGGCTCCTGAACCCATGTGCACGGACGATGTCATGGAGCGGCTCGAAATCAGCCGTGGCAATGCGCACACTAATTTGAAGGACCTCGTCGGCTGGAACCTCGTGCGCATCATCACCAAGAAGGGCGACCGCAAGGAGTACTTCGAGGCTGAGAAGGATGTCTGGAAAATTTTCATCACCATTTCGAAGGAGCGCAAGCGCCGCGAAATCGAGCCTGCCATCCATCTCCTGCGGGACTGCGCCGCCCGCACCAAGGACGAAGCCACAGGGCCGGGCAAGGATTTCCACCAGCAGATGCAGGACCTCGACGAATTCCTCAGCTTCGGCGTCAAAGTCGCCGACACCGTGATCTCCATGAAGCACGCCTCTGCCTTGCAGTGGGCCATGCGCCTCCTCGGCTGATCTTTTCTTGCCTATATGTTTCACTAATATCTGAAATTTCAGAATAACCAATTTTCCCTCAACACAAACACAAACCACACACCCATATGAACGAAACCGTAATTAGCTACAGCCTCTACCTCATCCTTGCCGTCTGCATGACCGTCTGGGTGGCGCGCACCCTTCACAAAAACGGCCGCATCTTCCTCGTCGATTGCTTCAACGGAAACACCGACCTCGCCGACAGCGTCAATCACCTGCTCGTCGTCGGCTTCTACCTCGTCAACATCGGCTTCGTCTCGCTATATCTGAAAAGCACGGAAGAAATCAGCGGCGCGCGCGGCGTCTTTGAGCTGCTCAGCGGCAAGATGGGCGTCGTACTCCTCATGCTCGGCGGCATGCACTTCTTCAATCTCTACGTCTTCACCCGTATGCGCCGTCGGGCCACCCTGGCAAACCTGCCACCGCCGGTGCCTGCGATGAACCGCGCCAGCAAAGCGAATGACATCCTCGACACGCTGTGAAAACGTTCCTGCTCAAATTGAAGCTGTCGTTCCTTGCGATGTTGTGCGGCTGGATTGCGTGCAACATCGCCTGGTGGATGACCTGTGGCCTCACGAAGCTCATTCAAGCCCAACCAAGCATCCAATCTAGCAGCTTTGATGCTGTGCTTTTTGAGTCCCATAGATTGGAGAGTGCGACGCTTTTGGCAGTGATCACTGGGATATGGATCATGGTGGCGTGGTTAGTGTTTTTCCTGCCGGTCGATCTTTGTGTCAGCGATGACTCAAGCCTTCGGAGGCCCAAGACTGCTGCACTTTGCGGCTTCACGATTACCTCAACAATCTTGGTTATATTGCTTCTGTGCGCGGCCGCACCCGACTTGTATCATCTCGGCTGGACGGGCAGTTTGATGTCTGTCTTAGATCGCACTCTTCTACCTTATGCGATAGGAACTTGGGCAACTGGCACCACGGCCGCCTATGTTCGCGCACGAATGGACAACCAAAAAACTGGGATACTGCCATGAACACCCTCACCATCTTTTACGATGCCCGCTGCGGCCTGTGCTCGCGGTTTCGGCGCTGGATGCTCGAACAGGCTGCGTATGTGCGGCTGGAGTTTCTGCCTTACGATTCGGAGCAGGCACGCCAGCGCTGCCCGGAATTACCCGATTTGCGGGCCGATCAAGAAATCGTTGTCATGGGCGATGATGGCTCGCTCTGGCAAGGCGCGGGCGCGTGGGTGACGTGTCTGTGGGCGCTGCGCGAGTATCGGGAGTGGTCGTTGCGGTTGGCGAGTCCGGCGATGCAGCAGATTGCCCGGCGGGTGGTACACTGGATTTCCAGCAACCGCATCGGCCTCTCTCATCTGCTGCGGTTGCGCAGTGATGAGGCGCTGCGGGCGCAGGTCACGGAGACGGCCTGTGACAATGGGGCCTGTTCCGTGGAAACACGAAAGGCGGCTTGAAGGAAGTTGGGGGTCTGCGCTGTAATGGCTGCATGTCCTTCCTCCGCCGCTTCCTCGTTACCTGCACCTTGGCCGCCAGTCTGCATGCGGCTGAAGACAAGATGCGCCTGGTGCGCGAGACGGAGGCGCTGACGCCAGAGCAGGAGCGCGCGGGGCTGCATGTGCCGCCGGGCTTCACCGTGCAACTCTTTGCCAGCGAGCCGATGATCAATAAGCCGATCAACATGGCTTTCGATGCGCGGGGGCGGCTATGGGTGTCATCGACCGTCGAGTATCCCTACTCCGCCGACAAAAGCCGCTGGTCTGACGAAAAGGGGACGCGCGTCAAAGACAGCCGCGATGCGATCAAAATCCTCACCGACACCGATGGCGACGGCAAGGCCGACAAGGTGACCGACTTCGCCGACGGCCTGAACATTCCCACGGGCGTGCTCCCCTGGCATAAGCCGGAGCACAAGGCCGGTTGCATCGCCTGGAGCATCCCAAATATCTGGTACTTCGCCGACACGGATGGCGATGACAAAGCGGACCACCGCGAGATTCTCTTTGGCCCGCTGGGTTATGAAAAGGATACGCACGGCATGTGCAGCAGTTACCGTCTCGGCCTCGACGGCTGGGTGTATGCCACGCATGGGTTTAACAACACGAGCCACTTCAAAGCTAAGGACGGCAGCACGCTCGATCTCCACAGCGGCAACGTCTTTCGCTTCCGTCCCGACGGTTCGCGCATCGAAAAATGGACCAGCGGCCAGGTCAATCCCTTTGGCCTCTGCTGGGACCGCTTTGGCAATCTCTACAGCGCCGACTGCCACAGCTCACCTATTTACCAGCTCATCCGTGGTGCATGCTATCCCAGCTTTGGCAAAGCGGATGATGGCCTCGGCTTCGCCCCCGTGATGTGCGAGCACAGCCACGGCTCCACCGGCATCTGTGGCATCGTTTACCTCGACGGCGGCGTCTGGGGCCCCGAGTGGGACGATCACATGTTTGTCGGTAACTGCGTCACCTCCCGCGTGAACCACGACAAAGTCACCTTCACCGGCTCCACGCCCAAAGCCAACGAACAGCCCGACTTCATCACCAGCGATGATCCCTGGTTCCGCCCCGTCGATCTTCAGCTTGGCCCCGACAACGCGCTCTACATCGCCGACTTTTACAACAAGATCATCGGTCATTATGAAGTGCCGCTGGATCATCCGGGACGGGACAAAGAGAGGGGGAGGATCTGGCGGGTGGTGAAGAATGATCGCGCAGTGTCACTAAAGGATAGCCAGTTGGAAGCGCTGTCTGACAAAGATCTCGCGCAGCAGTTGGAGTCGGAAAATCTGCGCCGCCGATATCTGGCGGGAGAAGTGATCTACCAGCGGGGTGAGGGGGCGTATGATGAAGTTATTTCGGCCATGCCAAAGTCATCCAACCAGGCTCTCTGGAAACAAGAAACGGCACTCCGTATGGCGCATGGAGTCTGGATCGGTGCTCGGCTGGGTAAGAATAGCGTCACGCAGTTCAAGCAGGCCGAAGCGCTGGATCTTTTGAGCTCAGTGCATGCTTTCAAAGCATTAGCTGCCCTCATGCATCAGCCTGGAGTGCCCGGTTACTTCGCCCAGACACGCCCCTTGATTGATCTCAGCCCTTCAACCGGACAAGCTGTAAGCGTTGCCTTCTCACGCATCGACATAGCCACGGGCGAAGTTGTGGAGTTCAGCAGTCTTCGGGGCGGCACGCGGACTGAAACCCGTGAGTCAGTCGAAAACCGCAAGGCAAGGATCGAGTGCATGGGGGCTTCGGAAGACCCCGCTGCCATTCAGGAACTGCAGAGCATGCTTGCTGCCGCAGCAAAGGAGAACGATCCCACGATGAGCCTCACCATCAAAATCGCGTTGAAGAGGCTCTTGTCACTACCGGGTTCATTCAAGGCCGTGCCGCTGGATTACACTCATCTTGCTGAGGTGGTGCTTGCTGTGCCGACGGCTGAGGCAAGCGAATGGCTGTGGAAGCTGGAAACACAGTCGTCTCAGCCGCCGCTGCCGCTTGCACAAGTGGCGGGGCATGTGGCCCGATATGGCGCACCCGAGCTGCAAAAAGCAGTCATTGAAAAGATTCGAGCCACCAAGCAAGAACAAGCCGTGGATGCTCAGTTGGCAGTCATTCAAGCCATCCACAACGGCCTTAGCGAACGCGGAGCACCGGCGAATCCCGAACTGTTGCAATGGGCACAAGAGCTTGCTGCGCAACTACTCGCTGCCGCTGACAAACAGCCTGCGCCTTCATGGATAGCGCTGGGCGATGCCAAGTGGTCATTGCAAACGCGGAAGTGTGCGGATGGCGCGGAGGCGCAGGTGTTGCAGAGCATGATCAAAGGTGGTGGCGATGAGGAGAAACGCATGGGGGTGTTGAAATCCAAATCGTTTGCCGCGCCGGCGAAGTTCACGCTTTGGATCAATGGTCATAGCGGGTCACCGAAAGAGAAGGCAAATGACAAGAACCTGGTGCGGGTGGTTGATGCGCAAAGTGGTGCCGCGCTCGCGAGAGTGTTTCCACCGCGCAGCGATGTGTGCCAGCAACTTGAAATGGATCTCGCTAATCACGTCGGCAAGGCCGTGCGACTTGAGATCGTCGATGGCGATGATGGGAAGTCTTATGCGTGGCTGGGCGTCACGCGCATTGAGCCAGCGGTGGTCAGCGTGAATGATTTTCATAATGAAGATGGCACGCGCAGCGCGCTCAAAACCCTGGCCATGCTGCTGCAGCACACGGCACCGGCGGTGCTGCGTGAAAAGCTGGTGGCGTATCTGCCACCCAGGCCTGCACCACCGCCGCTGCCGGTTTCACCGGAGCAGCGCAAGCAGTTGGATGCCTTGATCGCTACACGTTCAGCGGCGTTTGCTAAAGCAAAGCCGGACGTAGCTGCGGGAAAGACGGTGTTCACGACGAACTGCGCCGTGTGTCATCAAATCCGCGGTGCCGGTGGTTTGATCGGTCCGCAACTCGATGGCATCGGCGCACGTGGGGCCGAGCGGTTGAGCGAAGACATCCTGGATCCAAACCGCAATGTGGACGCGCATTTCCATCTGCACACGCTGACGCTGAAGGATGGCTCCAGTCTGAGCGGCTTTCTCAAAGGGGAGGCAGGTCAGGTCTTGATCCTCGCCGATGCCGCCGGGCAGGAGCAGCGCATTTCCAAGAATGATCTAGCGAAGGATGTGACAACGCCCATGTCGCTCATGCCGCCTGTCTTTGGACAGACGCTTGATGAGAAGACGTTCATCAATCTGCTGGGGTATTTGATGAATGAGAAAGCGGGGAAGTGATCACGCATAACTTGCGACTATGAGATTCTTTTTGATCGCCGCAGCTCTCTTCAGCGCCGTCATGGCCAGCGAGGCGCTCAAGCCGCACCCTAAGGCCGTACCGAACATTCACCCTCCAGGCGAGGTGGACCGCCCTGAGATGGTGAAGTTCATTGTGGCGGATAAGGCAGTGCTGCCAGGCATCGTGGTGGATGAGATGGATGCGGAGCTGGTGGGCGAATGGCAGTATTCCACGCACACGCCGCCGTATGTGGGGCTGGGTTACCTGCATGACATGAAGGCAGGGAAGGGGAGCAAGTCGGTGACTTTCACGCCGGCACTACCCAAGGTGGGCTGGTATGAGGTGCGGCTGGCGCATTGCTACAACGTGCGGCGTTCGACGATGACGCCGGTGACGATTCATCATGCGGATGGTGATGCGAAGGTGGTGATCAATCAACAGCAGGAGCCGGAGCATGGGCGGCTGTTTCGCACGCTCGGCACGTTTCGGTTTGAAGCGGGCCGCGCTGGCTGGGTGCGGGTGTCCAATGAGGGAACGGAGCCGGACAAGGTGGTGATTGCGGATGCGGTGCAGTTTTTGCCGGTGGCAAAGTAGCCTAGCTGCTGTGCAACAAGGGATGGCTCCGCATGGGCCCACACCTCACGGTCTTCCATGCTGCTTGTCGTTGCGGCGCACTTCCCTGTTCCACAGGAACAGGGCTACTTTACCAAAAAGCCGGAGTCTTGCGACTCCGGCTTCGTGATTGAGAAATCCTATTCGTCCTCGGCTTCGGCGGAAGCGGCTTTTTTGCGCTTCTTTTTGCCACCGGCATTGCGGAGAGCCTTGGGGATGGGGTCTTCCTTCTTCTGCAGGGCACGGCGGAGCTTGCGCAGCGCGATGTTTTGCAGCTGACGGATACGCTCGCGCGTGACGCCAAACTCCTGACCGACTTCTTCCAGCGTGCGGGGCTTCTGACCGGCAAGGCCAAAGCGGGCGTCGATGATCTTGCGTTCGCGTTCATCAAGAACGGTCAGCAGACCATCGAGCTGGCTGTGCATGTTCTTGTGCGAGAGCAGGTCGAAGGGGGTCTGGGCGTTTTCATCGCCCACGATTTCGCCGAATTCGGTGCTGTCGTCGTCGCTGATCGGGGCATCAAGCGAAGCCGGGCGCATGGAGGCGACCTTGAGCTGGCTGAGCTTGGCACGATCAATGCCGATTTCTTCGGACAACTCGTCGTCGGTGGGTTCGCGGCCGAGTTCTTCAGACATCGCCATGGCCACACGGCGCATCTTGCTGATCTTGTCCACCATGTGGACAGGGAGGCGGATGGTCTTGGACTGGTTGGCGAGAGCGCGCTTGATGGACTGTTTGATCCACCAGGCGGCGTAGGTTGAAAGTTTGCCACCCTTGTTCGGGTCGAAGCGTTCCACGGCCTTCATCAGGCCGATGTTTCCTTCGGAAATGAGGTCGAGAAGTGGCAGACCGTAGTTGGCGTAATCCTGGGCGATCTTCACCACGAGTCGCAGATTCGCACGAATCATGTGCGAACGGGCTTCGGGGTCGCCGCGTTTGATGCGTTCAGCAAGCTCGACCTCCTGGTCGGGAGTCAGCAAGTCAGTCTTGCCGATCTCACGCAGGTAAATCTTAATGCCTCCGTCGAGTTCCATATTTGAGCGTTCTAGTTGGGTAATACGATACAAGGACCAACGTCCTTGCCCCGAGCTAAGACGCAGGGGGTAGTGAGTATATATGCAATTTCACACTTCGCTCGTCTTTTTTGAGCAAGTTTGCGGCCAGCATAGGAAATTGGACCGAATGAAAGTGACACGAGCGAAGATTGAACAACCTCCGTTCAACTAAACTTTCGGGTGATCGTCAACATCATTTCTAAAAAAAGTTAAGAATTGTTAATAAAATCACCTGCAAATCGGCACTTTTCCCGCTTTAAAAGGGGGTGGGCGGTGATTTTTTCGCTTTCATCAGTGCTGGCAGTTTGTCTTTTCTCGATGAAGCCGTTCGCTTGACACCGCCCCGCCCCGCCCCGACTTACTGCCCCCTCAAAACCTGCCATGCCCCGCCGAATCACCTACCGCGACGCCATCCGTGAAGCCCTTGATGAAGAAATCGCCCGCGACCCCATGGTCGTGGTCATGGGCGAGGAAGTCGCCCAATACAACGGGGCTTATAAAGTCACCCAAGGCCTTTGGGACAAATGGGGCGACAAACGTCTCGTTGACACTCCCATCAGCGAAGCCGGGTTCATCGGCATGGGCATAGGTGCCAGCATGCTAGGCGTGCGCCCCGTGATGGAGCTCATGTTTTGGAGCTTCTACACCGTCGCCTGGGATCAGATCGTGAACAACGGTGCCATGGTGCGCTACATGAGCGGCGGCAAGATCAATGTGCCCATCGTCATCCGCGGTCCGGCCAATGGCGGTACCAGCGTGGGTGCCACCCACTCCCACACACCGGAAAACATCATGGCCAGCTTCCCCGGCATGAAGTGTGTCTGCCCCAGCAATGCCTACGATGCCAAGGGCCTCATGAAGGCCAGCATTCGCGACAACGACCCCGTCATGTTCATGGAGAGCACCAAGCTCTATGGCGAAGAATGGGACGTGCCCGGCAATGACGAACTCCCTGGTGGCGAACTCTTCATCCCCCTCGGTCTTGCTGATGTGAAGCGCGAAGGCACCGACATCTCCCTCATTGCCCACGGCAAAGCGGTCATCACCTGCCTCGAAGCCGCCCGGATTCTCGAAGAAGAGCATGGCATCAGCGCTGAAGTCGTCGATCTGCGCACCATCCGTCCGCTGGATGAAGACACCATCCTCGCCTCCGTCGCGAAAACCCACCGCGCCGTCTATGTCGAAGAGAACAAGCCCTACTGCGGCATCGGCGCCCAGATCGCCTACATGATCCAGGAGCGTATCTTTGACGAACTCGACGCCCCGGTGCAGCGCGTTTGCAGTCTCGACTCCCCCGCGATCTACAGCCCGCCGCTCGAAGCCCTGCAACTGCCGACGGCTGAAGTCGTTGTCGCCAAAGCGCTGGGCATTTTCTAAGCTGGAACCGTCATGAAATTCACCCAGGTCTTCAAAAAAGTGCCGGAAGGCTACATCGGCTTTGTCGAGGAGCTGCCGGGTGCCAACACCCAGGGTGCGACGCTGGATGAAACCCGCGCGAACCTGCGTGAAGCCATCGAACTGGTCATGGAGGCCAACCGCGTGCTCGCCGAAGAGGAGATTGGCAGCGATGAGGTTTATCGTGAAACCATGCTCCTGGCTGCTGCTTGAAACACCGTGACCTCCTCCGACACCTGCATGATCACGGCTGCGAACTCTTGCGCGAAGGCGGCAATCATTCGATATACGTCAACCGTGCCACGCGCAAAAGCTCCTCCGTCCCGCGCCACCGCGAGATCAACGACCTCCTTGTGAACAAAATCTGCAAAGACCTCGAAATCCCCCGTCCTTAACCTTTTTTTCTGCCATGCCTAAATTCATCGAAATGCCCAAGCTCAGTGACACCATGACCGAGGGGACCCTCGCCAAATGGACCGTCAAGGAAGGGGACACAGTCACCATCGGCAAAGCCATCGCCGACATCGAGACCGACAAGGCCACCATGGAATATGCCAGCCCGTTTGAAGGCGTGCTGCACAAGTTCATTGCCACGCCCGGTGGCAAGGTCCCCCTCGGTGCTCCGCTGGCCGTGATTCTGGAAGAGGATGAGGCCGTCCCGGCGAATCTCGATGAACTCATCGCCAAAGCGCAGGCCGCTGCGGCTCCCGCGCCTGCGGCTGAGAAGAAACCTGCTGCATCTGCCGCTAAGGCCGCTGCCGCCGGTCCGCGTCTGCCCCTGGCTCCGCAGCACAAGAGCCGTGCGGTCGCAGGCGGTGCCGCTCTGCGTGTCAAAGCCTCCCCGCTGGCCAAAAAGATCGCTGCAGAACGTGGCGTGGATCTCAACTCCCTTATCGGCTCCGGCCCTGGCGGTCGCATCGTTCGTGAAGACGTGGAAAACGCCCCAGTGGGTGGCGGTTCCGCAGGACGTGTGGCAGCCACTCCGGCCATCCGCCCCGTGATTGGTCCAGACGACGAACGCGTGCCGACCAGCAGCATGCGCAACATCATCGCCGAGCGCCTCCTGGCCTCGAAGACGCAGATCCCACATTTCTACCTGCAGATGGAAGTCGATGCCGGACCGCTCATGGCCTTCCGCGCGCACCTGAATGCTTCGGCCGACAAGAGCGGTGGCAACAAGTACACCGTCAACGATTTCATCCTCAAGTCCGTCATCCGCGCCGCGCAGGCCCAGCCTGCGATCAACGCCGCCTGGGATGGCGATGCCATTGTGAAATTCAAATCCGTCGGTCTGAGCGTCGCCATCGCCATTGATGACGGCCTCGTGACTCCGGTCATCAAGCAGGCGGAAAAGAAAACGCTGCTCGAAATCAGCCAGGGCGTCAAAGATCTCGCCGCCAAGGCCAAGAACAAGAAGCTCAGCCCGGATGATTTTGCGGGTGGCACCATCACCGTCTCGAACCTCGGTGCCTTTGGCATCGACCAATTCGCCGCCATCATCAATCCGCCGCAGGCCGCGATCATTGCCATCGGCAGCATCCGCTCCGCACCTGTCGTCAATGACAAGGGGCAGATCGTGGTCGGACAGCGCATGTGGGTCGGTCTCAGTGGTGACCATCGTGTGGTCGATGGCGCTGTTGCCGCCACATTCCTCGCTGAAATGCGCAAGCTGCTGGAGAACCCGGCGCTGATGCTGGTGTAAGCCAGCAGGTTGGTGGCACAATGAGCCTGCTCCTGCTTGCAGCGTTTTTTGCAAAGCAAGCCAGGAGACGTTCGGCGGAGGCTTGGGGACAAGCCTCCCTACCTTGCTTTGGGCCGTTGCAGGCGGCGCTCTTCTAGCCAGTCCATGTCCTCCGGTTGGAGGAAGCTCAGGTAGAGCATCACCATCGAGAGGAAAAAGAGGACGAGGTTGTACGACATGAGGCTGATGCCCGCGTGCAGAAGAATTCCGGCAGCGAAGCCGTACCAACGCCAGCGGCGGACCATGAGCAGGATGGGAATGGCAAGCTCCATGAGCAGGACCAGATACGTGACCCCTTTCAGCACCAGGCCGTAGTTTAGCACCCAGAGGCCGGGCCAGCGGGCATTGTGGGAGAGCAGGAAGAAGCTCATAAAGTCTCCGCTCATCCAGTATTCGTTGTCCAGCCTGGCCAGCACGGCATGCAGATAGATTGCCGCCAGTTGCACCTGCATGAGCGTCAGGCCGTAGCGTGGCACCTGCGGCACAGGTGCATGACCTTGGCGTGCTTTGCGGGACTGCCAGGACCAGCAGGCAGGCATGGGTGAGATCAGCACCAGAAAAGCGGTGCAGCGCAGAACTTCATCCCAACCCACCAGGACCAACGGTGCACGCATGGCATAGGAGACATACCACACATACACCACGCCAGCCGCCAGCCGGGGCCACACCCCGAGCAGCAGCAGCAGCATGCCAGCGCCGCTAAAAAGCAGGTAGGCACTGACGGAGGTGACGCCATGGCACAGATCAAACACGGACAGATAAGCGCCGACGGTGTACTTCCGTACGAGTTCCTGATCCACCATTCCCACATCCGTGAAGAAGATCTCCCGGTCCGGCCAGATTTGCAGGAGATTCAGCAGTGACACGAACGCGAACGCGATGCGCACACAGGCATAAATGCGGGCGTCCGCCGGGTCGAGAAATAGACCGGTGAAGCGGGACAGGAGGTTCTGGGTGCCCGGCTTCATGGCGTTGGCTGAGACGGAGGGTTTTTGCCAACGAGCGTACCGAGCGGAAACGGCCCCAGCACAGAAGGGCGCTCGACGGCGATCTCCTTGAGCGTCTGCACACCTTTCAGGCTGCGGGTGTAGGCCGGGATCACCTCCAGGGTCAAATCAGCCTTGGGGGTGTAGCGTCCCGTGCGCAGCAGCGCGGTCGCCGCGCTCCGCATGTAGGCCTCCCGAAACACGCCGCGCGTGGAGTTGAAGATGACATTGACCATCCAGTTGTTGAGCCGCACGTGGTCGTGCTGTGAGAAGCGCCGCAGTCCTGGCAGCACGACGCCCTCCTCCTTGGCCTTGCGTCCTTCTTCTTTCACGACGAGCCGCGCCTCCAGGCGGTTCATGTTTGGAATGGTCTCAAACATGTTCCAGACCTGGTGGCAGCGCGTGAGGCGCTCATAACAGCGAAACACCGCACTCACGTGAATCCGGTCACGCCAGGACGCGGGCAGTACGCCAAACAGCAGAAAAGCCAGATGCACCGAGGCAAAAACCACGATCACTTTTTCTCGGCTGGACAGGGGGGACGCACGCATGAGCTGTGCGGCCAAGAAAGAACCGTGTTGCACGGTTCATCAAACGAATACCGCAGCATTCGACACGCCTACAGCGTTGGCGGACAGGCACGTCCACCGTAGTATTTGCATGGCGGCGCTCGGAACGACTATTATGCCGCATGGAACTGCCCGATGTCATTGAACAATGCCTGAGCCTCCCTGGTGCGGAAGAAACGCAGCCCTTCGGGCCGGAAGCGCTCGTGTACAAGGTTGGCAGCAAGATGTTCGCCATCACGGTGCCCGAGGATTTTCCCGCGCGCATCAATCTCAAATGCGATCCCGAACGTGCCATCGAACTGCGCGATGAACATCCAGGCATCAAACCCGGCTGGCACATGAACAAGAAGCACTGGAACACCGTGATGCTGGATGGGACCGTGCCCCCGGCGCTGGTGCGGGAGTTGGTGGAGCATTCGTATCAGCTCGTGGTGGATGCGCTGCCGAAGAAGGTGCGGGAGGGGTTGAAGGGGAAGACGTAGAGGACTTACCAGATCAATGGGATGCCATAAGCAGGAAATTCGGTATCTGACGAAACGAGAAGGCAGGTTTCGAGCTGCGCCTGCGCTAGAATCACACGATCAAAAGGATCTTTATGATGCCGTGGCAGCTCGCTGCTGGAGAAAAGTGCTTCCGCTGAAATGGGAAATTCGGCGAGACCCCACTTCCGAACTTGGTTTATCCACCATGTCCTCGGAGGTTCAGGCAGAGAGAGTTTTCCGGCTCCGTGTTTCAAAATGATCTCCCATAAGCTGGCCTGGCTGACATGAAGAACCGAGACAGGATCATTGATGGCTTTTTCAGCGGCAGCACTGAGCTGATCTGGATCGCTGGCCAGCCAAATCAGAGCGCAGGTATCAAGAAGCAGCTTCACAGCAGTCCGAGTTCTTGCATGCCCGCTTCGTCCAATGCTGCAAAAGATTCAGCATTCCAACGGACGGGAGCCGAGGTGCGTTCACCGACGCGGGGGCGTGTCAGTGGCGATGCCGATTTGATGGGGACTATGCGTGCCACTGCAACCGTTCCTTGACGCAGCAGCACCTCTTCTCCACGCGCCACTTGCTGAAGCAATTGGGAGAAGTGCGTCTCCGCGTAATCGAGCGTGGCTTCCATAGTATAATTGTCGCTGTCTAAGGTAAGGCGTCAAGATGACAAAATGGCAAAAGCCTATCCATCTCACCCCACCACCAGCTCCACCGGGCAATGGTCGCTGCCCATCACGTCATTACGGATCGTGCAAGTCTTCAGCGCCGGGCGCAGTTTTTCGGAGGCGAGCCAGTAGTCCAGACGCCAGCCGATGTTCTTCGTGCGGGCATCTGGGGTGCGCTGGGTCCACCAGGTGTAGCGGCCGGGATTTGGATCAAACTTGCGAAACACGTCGAGGAAGCCCGCATCCAGATGCTTCGTAAAGCTGGCGCGTTCGTCATCGCTGAAGCCGGGGTTCATGCGGTTGGATTTTGGATTGGCGAGATCGATTTCCTGGTGCGCGCAGTTGAGGTCGCCACAGGCGATGACGGGCTTTTTCTTCTCCAAATTTTTCAAATGCGCACGGTAAGCGTCGTCCCAGGAGAGACGATAGCTCAGGCGAGCGAGTTCGGCCTGTGAGTTTGGGGTGTACACATTGACGAGGAAAAAATCGGGGAACTCGACGGTGATGAGGCGGCCTTCGCGGTCGTGTTCGTCGATGCCGAAACCGAGGGTGCTCGTCTTGAAGGGCACGCGGCTGAGAATGAGGGTGCCAGAGTAGCCTTTCTTTACGGCGCTGTTCCACACGGCGTCGTAACCGGAGAACCAGCTCAGATCCACCTGCTCCTGCTGGGCCTTGGTTTCCTGCAGGCAGATGACGTCGGCATCCCCGTTGAGCATGTATTCGCGGAGACCTTTGCCGAGGGAGGCACGGATGCCGTTGACGTTCCAGGAGGTGAGTTTCATGAGGGAGCGGATTGAAGCCGGAAACAGCGCGCAGGAAAGGAGGGAATCAGAGAAGCTTGCGAATGGCGGTGTCCGCAGCTTTGACTGCGGCATGAGCTTTGACCTGCTGGCACCGCATTACCGCTGGATGGAGGCGTTGTGCGCCGGCGGCCAGTTGCAGCGCTGCCGCACGGCGTTGCTGGCGGCCATTTCAGCACCGCAGCAGGTGCTGGTGTATGGTGAGGGCAACGGGCGCTTTCTTGTCGAGCTATGCCGCCGCTTTCCTGCCGCGCAGGTGACGGTGGTAGAGGCGAGCGCGGTGATGATCGAGCTCGCACGGGCACGGCTGCGGCGTGCGGGTCTGGCAGGTACGCAGGTGGAGTTCATCCACGTGGATGCTGAAAAATGGCTGCCGCCAGCAGGGGAGTTTGATCTCATTGTGACCTGCTTCTTCCTCGACTGTTTTCGTGCGGATCAACTGCAGCAGTTGGTGCCTGCCATCGCCAGTGCGGCCTCCCCTGATGCGCAGTGGCTGCAGGCGGATTTTCAAATCGCCCCCAAAGGTCTGCGGCGTGTGTGCAGCCGCGTGATCGTGGGATTTTTATATGCGTTCTTTCGCTGGGCGACACGACTGCCGGCACATGAACTGGTGGATGTGGAGCCTTATTTGCGTGTCGCGGGGTTCACGCGGAGGGAGAGGCGCGAGTTCCTTTTTGGCCTGTTGTTTTGCGAGTGCTGGAAGCGCTGAGAGATTGCGTCTCATGAGCTTCGCATAACTTGCGCAATGGATGCCAATCCAAGCGGATCAAAGCAAACGCACCCATGCTTTATATGCGCATGGACAACAAACCACACTCCCCGAATCGGTGGTTGCTTGCGCTGAGTTTCAGCGTCGTGGCAGCCGTGTCATTAACAAACGCCAGCGCTGGAACATCTGCTCCTGCAAAGAACCCACCTCCTACGGATGCGTTCGACTGGAAGGAGAACACCATCTCCCCTGTGACCAACCCGATCTATTTTGAAGATCCGGTGATCCGCTCCGAAATCCGCCCGATTTTCATTTACCACAACTTCGACAATCAGTTTGCCACGGGGCGTGGCAGTGCCCGCGTCGGAGCCGTTCAGTTCCGCTACGCGATCACAGACCGCCTCGCCTTCATCGCCACTGAGGACGGCTACATGAATATCAATGGCACCGGAGTGAAGGGCAACGGCTGGCTGGATCTGGCCGCTGGCTTCAAATATGCATTGATCAATGATGTGCAGAACCAATTCATTCTCACCCCGGGCTTCACCTTTCAGCTCCCGACCGGAGACCCCAAGGTGTTCAACGGCCGTGGCAGCGGCCAGCTCAACACCTTCGTTTCCTTTGCGAAGGGCTTTGGTGACCTGCACTTCACCGGGAACCTCGGCCTGCTGATCCCGATGCTGCGCAAGGAACAGAACACCATGGCACACTATAGCGCCATGGTGGACTACTACGTCTGCAAATGGTTCATCCCCTTTGCGACCGCGAACTTCTGGACCACACTGAACAACGCCTCGAACGTCCCTGGCCTGACCAGCAACGGCTACGACGTGATCAACTTCGGCGCAGGCAATGCCAGGGGTGTGACCCAGGGCATGCTGGGCATCGGTTTCCGTTCACGCATTCAGCAGAACGTCACTCTCGGCTTTGCCTATGAAATGGCCGTCGTGAAGCCCTACGGCATGACGAACAACCGTTTCACCATGGACATGTGCATCCGCTTCTGATTTTGAGTTTTGGTTAGGTTGAGTCAGAGGTAAACAAAGACGCACGGGGGCAAAAGTCCCCGTGCGTTTCTGTTTCTGGCCTGTTGTTTTTGCGATTGGCGGGGCAGGGGAAAATGATCTAAGTTGCTGGCAGGGAACGCCGTTGCATCATGGCCTCCCCGACCACCATGACACGCCAACCTCTTTCCCATGCCGCCAGTGCACTCGCGCTGCTTCTCGTTCTCAATTCCTGTGGCAAGCAAGAGCAGCCAGCAGCTACACCCGCGCCAGCACCCGCGCCAGCACCCGTGGCAGCCAAGCCCGCCGCACCTGCACCGGCCCCCGTTCCGACTCCTGCTCCAGCCAAACCCTTCGAGCCGGTGTTTGCCGCCGCACCAGTGGATATAAACGGCTTCGGCAGTGATGAGCCAGCGCTGCGCGTCGATGAACCCACCCGTGGTGTGATCGTCATCGAGCCCAAAGACATCAAGCATTCCTCGCAGCAGCATTGGGATCAGTACGACTGCACCAGCTTCAACGCCAAGCGCTGGGGCCGCTATGAGGTGCGGGTGACTTACACGCTCCGGAATGCCACGCTCGGCACCCAGTTCCGTTTCGCCCAGCAGCCATTGAAGAAAACTCTCATGGCCTCCAGCCAGCCCAAGCGTGTGGTCTATGGGACGGTGTATGTTGAAAAGCCCACCGTGTATCCTTTCTCGCTCTTTGCCGCCGCCACCGGATCAGAGCCGGGTTTTGAAATTCAGGAAGTGGCCTTTGTGCCTGCGCCTGAAGGCCCCGCACCGGTGCAGGCTGCGGATGGCAGCATTGTGCTGGATGCCAGCAGCGCCACGACATGGTCTGAAAACATGCGCTTTGAACCGAAATCCGAGAAGAACTGCCTCGGCTTCTGGACGAGCGAAGACGACTTTGCCGAATGGGATTTTGAAGTCACCAAACCGGGTCGCTTCAAAGTGACCGTCGTTCACGGCTGTGGCACAGGGAATGAAGGCAGCGAAGTCGCGGTGAAGCTGGGTGAGCAGGAGCTTAAATTCAACGTCAAGGACACCGGTGGTTTTCAGAAATGGTCGGAGGAATCTGTTGGTGAAGTGGAGATCAAAAAACCGGGCAAAATGCGCCTGGTGATTGATCCGGTGTCGAAAGCCAAGAGCGCTGTGCTCGACGTCCACAAAGTGATGCTCACGCCGGTGAGCTGAGTTCCCCATGCATGGACTGCGCACGCACGACCACTCGTGATCCCGAGACCTGGCTCGATCTCGCGCCGGAGTTCTCCCAGGGCATGGCGCGGCTGGTGCGCGGGTGGATTCAGCGCTGGGAGCCGGACCTGACGGAGTCCATCAAATGGAACGTGCTGTGTTTCAGCGGGAGGAAAAACATCTGTGGTCTCAGCGCCTGCAAGAAACACCTTGGCATCACCTTCTTTCGCGGCACGGAACTGCGCGAGATCACGAACTTGTTTGCAGGCGGTGAGGCCAACACCAGCATGCAGACCATCCGGGTCACCCAGCTGGAGAAACTGAATGCAAAGGCGTTTCAGCGTCTGCTGCATGCTGCCGTGGCGCTGGATGCCGATGAATCCGCCAAGCCACCGATGCCCAAGCATCGCGCCGAGTGGCCCATGCCTGCGGCACTTGCCAAGGCGCTGAAGCAAAACCCAAAAGCGGCAGCGGGCTTCAAGGCCATGAGCATCTCCTGCCAGCGCGAATACAAAGTGTGGATCAGCTCCGCGAAGCAGGAGGAAACCCTCCAGCGCCGATTAGCCGAAACACTCCGCGCTGTTGCCTCGGGCAAAAAGTGGGCCCAGCGCAAAGATGCCTGAAATCTACGGTAGGTACTCCAACCGGTCGGGCACACCGTTGTTGTTGCTGTCAAAGGGCAGGGGATCATCGAGATCCTTGCGGCCGTCTTCGTCGTGGTCGTTGTCGGGCTGCAGCCAGGCTTCATCGTCATTGAGCCATTCGCCCTGCTGGCGCAGCGCATGCCAGAGCTGCACCACCGCATCGGCACGTGTGAGCGGGCGTTGGGCGGACTCCTTGTCGAAGAGACCGCGATTCACGGCAAGTTTTAAGGCGGTGGCCCAGCGATAGAGCGTGGCCCAGTCAGCCTTGTTATCGGGATTGAAAGTCTTGTCCGTCGTCACGATGCCCCAGGAGCAAAGCGATTCGATGGCCGCACGATCTGCGTCGTCCTGGCTGACATCGCTGAAGCGCGGCACTGCGGCGACTTTCCATTCTGGCGGCTTCGATTTGGCGCGGATGACTCGGGCCAGCAGACGGGCGAGTTCGCGTCGTGACATGATGTGTTCCGCATCGAAGAAGACGCTGTTCACTTCCACCGGCCAGATGCCGCGCACAGCCAGCATGTTGGCCGCTTCAAAATGCGGCGCATCTGTGGGAAGATCCTGCCAGGGCCAGAGCAGCACGCCAGGACCGCCGGTGCCGCGCACAAGACGCAGCTGAATCTCGCGCCAGTTTTTTTGCAAAGCCGCTGCCGCATGAGGTTGAATGCCATCGCGGAGGCAGAGCCATGCCAGCGTGGCGCTGGCCTGACCGACATGCATCATCTGCCCGTGCAAGCGCAGCGCACTCTGAACCACGCTGCTGACGCCGATGTTCTTGGAGCAGCCCAGCAGGCCATTCATCTGCACCGGCACGAAGCCGCGCAGCGGAAACATCGCGCGGTCGGTGTCCGTGTGCCAGCCGCGTGACGGCGTCTGCACAAACTGCCACGGCCCGTTGCTATCCTCGCTGAGGAAACGCCGACGCGTGGGATGAAAGTCGATGTTGAACTGAAAGCCGAAAACCCCATCGGGCACCATCACCTTCGCCCACTTCGGCTCGCGGGTTTCAGCGCGGATGTCCTGCTCCCGCAGCATGTAGAGCGCTTCAAGGCGCAGACCTTCACGCACATAGGGTTTCGGCGGCAGCAGATCAGACGTGCCAAATTCCGTGGTGAGCTTCATGTCGCGGAAGGTCTGCGGGAAATCGCCGACACGATCATGCACCGCTGTTTGCAGGTGGTAGAGCATGCCCAGCGTGTGCTGCTTCGCGTCATCAAAGATGATCTGCCGCTGCGCAGGCGTGAGTTCGACGATGTTTTTCTTCGATGCACCCGCCTCGGTTTTTTCCAGCGCATCCACCACCCGCTGCGGCAACTGGCACAGCGGATAATCCTGCACCGGCCAGTTCAGAAACGTCGCCTCCGTGCCGGGAGCCAGACCGTTGTGCCAGCGGTCCACCAGACGCCGGTGCGTGTATACGCTCCAGCCTGACTGGCTGTAAGGGCCCGTGCTCATGTCGCTGTCCACCCATGGCGGTGTTTTATCGAGCTGCGCAAAAGAACGCGGATCGTAGCTCGCTGGTTTGGGAATAACGCTGGTCTTTCCCGCCTCGCGCAGCACCACGCACCAGGACAGCGGATTCATCTCCTGCTGGCCCGCTTCATCGAATGCTGCGGGGGCGCTGGGTTCGTTAAAGCGCGCTTTCAAATCAGGCCCCGCGCCGTATTTCGCGCTGCTGAGCCGAATCACATCGCCCCAGTCGGAGGAGTCGAGCGTGAGCCGGGCTTTGACCGTGAGTGTGCCAGACGGGCTTCCTTCTTCGCTAAAGCTACGAAGGACAGGAAAGCCCGAACGACGAACGAAGACGCAACCTGTGACCTGATTCTTTTCCACAGTCACCTTGTCCACCTGCCAGCCGCGCTCAATGCGCAGCACCCCGGCATCGACGTAGGGTTTGACGAGCTCCTCGAAGATCTTCGCCGCAGCAGCAGGTTCAATGGTCTCCGTGCCGCAGTAGGAGTTGCCCGGCGCCGGGATGCCATAGGTCTGCGAGTTGTGCGCGCGAATGCGTTGGATCACTTCGCTGTAAATCCCACTGCGCGGAAAATTGACGCGTCTTCCATTCACTCCCGTCCACTCATCCGGGCACCCCACGCCTTCCGCGCTGAACTGTCCGCCGAGCCATTCGATGTCATTCACCAGCACGATCTTCTTCACACCGAGGCGTGCGGCTTGAACAGCTGCAGCGCAGCCGGATTCATTGCCGCCGACGATGAGCAGGTCGGCTTCGAGGGTGGTTGAATCAGAAGCGTGAGCAAACGCGGAGACAAGGGCGATGCTGCAACCAAGAGTGGAGAAAAATTTCATGCGAATGGAGCGCGTGTGCGGGACTGCATCGTTGAGTACGATTTCGGAACCGTCCAGCAAGAGAACCAGAAGCGTCTTGCAAATCTGCACCGTGGGAGGTTAAGGTATGCAACGTGACTACGAATCCCATGCTCTGGTATGCTGTGCTCAGCCTCTTGCTGCTGGCTCCCAAAGCTGGATGCCAGGAGAAAACGCCCCTACGCAAGATCGACACTTTGGTGAGCATGGATGAGCTCGACAATTCACAAAAATTGAAGCCGGGCTACACCATCAGCATTCGAATCCTGGAGGACAAACGCGGTGCGCTTCAGCAAGTTGTAGCCGTAACCGGTGAAGTCCAAGCTCCTTACATCGGGACTATCCAAGCAGAGGGACTGACTTGTCGGGAGCTGGCTTTCAAAGCCAAATCTGAGCTGGAGAAGAGCTTCTTTAAACAAGCGACGGTGCTTGTGACAATCGATGCCGTGGGAAAACCTTTCACCCATTGTGTATTTTCTGATTTACCATTCGTTGTGGCTTTTGGCACCATAGCCAAACAGGGTAAATACGATCTTGGGAGCTTCCCAGACCACAAGCTCTCCGCGCTCATCAAACTTGCCGGAGGATTCACTTCGAAAGACGACATCCCGAAAATTCGCGTCAGTCGCAAAACCGCCCAAGGCAACAAGACCATCGTTATCGATGTCAAAGCTTTGCTAAAGAAGAACCCTGATGCCGATCTCATTCTTCAAGTGAACGATGTTGTGATCGTCGAATGACTGCCGTGAAGAACAGCAAGGTGGTTCGGTTCAATCCAGCCAGTTCGCCACTCGAAGGCCCGGCACTTTTGTGAAGTGAATCAGATTGCGGGTGAGTACGGTGGCATCATGGGCGAGGCCGATGGCGGCGATCTTGAGGTCTTGCGTGCCCGCCTGAGGGAGCTGCTTGCGCAGATCACGAAAGACCGCAGCGGCTTGTTCATCAAAGGGGAGCAGCGTAAGTTCCATCAGCAGTTCGAGGCTGTGTTGGAACTGCGCATAGCCGTGGATTTGCTTGTCGGTGCCCGCCTTCTGTTTGCGAATAAAGGCGCTCCAACCTTCACACACCTCCTGTGCAGTAATGACCGTGGTAAGCACCTCGGCACGGTGCTTGTTGAATCGTTGCTTCAATCGTGCGCCATACCCGGTGTCGTGCACGAGTTCGGCAAAGTGGTTGGTATCCAGCACCACAAACATTGGCCTACCAGTTCTCTTGGTTGGCCTGTTTCCGCCATTTGGCTCCAAGCCGCATGGCCTCGGCGAAATGATGATCGTCCTTAGCTGCACCGGCGATCTTCTTCCAGCCAGCGCGAGGGGCACTCATGCTGGCTTCAATCTTGGCAACACGACGCTTTAGATCGGTGATCGTCTTTTCGAGAACCTTGGTGCTCATGTGGAAAGCTTGCCATGTCTGGGGTCATTGGCAAGCATGCCGTTGCATCACACCCCTGCCACCCGCACCGTCGCGTAGCTCTTCTTGCCTTTGCGCAGGATGCAGAGGCGGCCGCCGAGGAAGTTTTCGGCGGTGAGCACGGGTGCTTCACCGGCTGGCACTTGGGCGTTGTTGATGTAGAAGCCGCCGCCTTTCATGAGGCGGCCGGCATCGCCTTTGGAGGTGGCGAGGCCGAGGGTGACGAGGAGGTCGGCAATTTGCGGGATGTTGGCGAGATCGACTTCGGTGCTCGGCGCGGAGGCGGTGGCTTCGATGAGTGTGCCGACATCGGCTGTGGCGAGATCAGCCCCACCGAATAGGGCCTGGGAGGCGAGGATGACTTTTTGCAGCTCGTCCTCGCCATGCACCATGCGGGTGACTTCGGCGGCAAGGCGCTTGTGGCCGCTGCGGAGTTCGGGACGCGCGGTGTGCTCGGCTTCCACGGCTTCGATCTCTGCATGGGAGAGCAGCGTGAACTGGCGCAGGAAGCGCGGCACGTCGGGGTCCTCGGCGTTCATCCAGAACTGGTAGAAGGCGTAGGGGCTGGTCCTGGCGGGGTCCATCCAGATGGCACCGGCTTCGGACTTGCCGAATTTTTTGCCCGAGCTGGTGGTGATGAGCGGGAAGGTGACGACGTAGGTCTGCTGGCCGCGCATTTTGCGCACGAGGTCGATGCCTGCGGTCATGTTGCCCCACTGGTCGCTGCCACCGATCTGCACCGTGCAGCCGTGGCGCTCATTGAGAACCACGAAGTCATAGGACTGCAGGATCATGTAGGTGAACTCGGTGAACGAGATGCCGCTTTCGAGGCGGGAGCTCACGGAGTCCTTGGCGAGCATCCACGCGATGGTGAAGTTTTTGCCCACGTCGCGCAGCAGCTCCACAGCGCTGAGTTTGCAGATCCAGGAGGCGTTGTCTTCGATGATGGTCTGCTCGGGAACGAGGATGCTGCGGATCTGCACCTCAATGCGCTTGACGAAGGCGGCGACGGTCTCAGGTGTGTTGAGCGTGCGCTCGTTGGCCTTGCCGCTGGGGTCGCCGATCAAACCGGTGCCGCCGCCGACGATGGCGATGGCCTTGTGCCCATGCTCCTGCACGCGGCGCAGGGCCATGAGCGGCAGCAGGTTGCCGATGTGCAGGCTGTCGGCGGTGGGATCAAAACCGCAGTAGAAGGTCTGCGGTGTCTCGAGGGCTTCCTTGAGGGCTTCGAGGTCGCTGCACTGCTTGAGCAGGCCGCGCCATTCGAGATCGGCGATCAGGTCGTTCGTGGGCATGAGAAAAGAAAATGAATTCAGAATGAGGAATGAATGCCGACACCCCGAATGGGAAGACGGTGTGGTTTCAATTCGTCATTCGCCATTCTGGTTTCGTCATTCCCGTTCAGGGCGTCGTGCCTGGTTCACCACGCAGGAGCTGGGTACCGTTGAATTTTTCGTTGGGCTTGAAGAGCCAGCCGGGGCTTGGATTGCGGGACTCCCAGCGGCGCAGCTCAAACTCCGGCAGCACCAGGTTGCTGTTGGGGTCAAATATTTTGCGACCAGTGAAGCGGCCCCACATGGTGTACTCGGCGTTGTGGTCGTCGCCGTAGGCGTAGCCGCCGTCGGTCGGCTGCTCCGGCAAGCGATACGGGATCTTCTGGTAGCGCTCGTTCATGATGACGAGTCTTGAGGTCTCCCAGCCCTGTCCCGGGCTGCGCAGGTAGCCCCAAAGATGGGTGTGGTTGATGTAGAAACGGCGACCGATGTAGTAGTCTCCGCGCGGCTCCGAGGCGATCTGGCGGTGGCGTGCCTCCACCGCCGCAACCTGCTGCGGAGAGAGGCCGGAAGTTTCACAGCCGGTGATGAGCAGGCTGGCAAGGCATGAAAAAAAGGTGAAGAGGGCGCGGCGTGGCATGGCGGCAGGCACTGTGACGCGTGCGCGAGCCGTCGCAATGGGAAAGGCGCAACTGGATGAAAGTCTGACCGCGACGTCTTCGTCAACGGGCTATGCGTTTTCTGCTCATCCTAGCTTGCTTCGTTGCATCCGCTTCCGCCGCCGACACCCCAAATATCGTCATTATTCTGGCCGATGACTACGGTTATGGCAGCGCCGGGTGCTATGGCGCGGATGGCAGGCTGGTGCGAACACCGAACATTGACCGCCTGGCCAAGGAGGGGCGGCGTTTCACGGATGCAAACACCACTTCGTCCGTCTGCTCTCCCACACGTTACTCAATGATGACCGGCCGCTACTGCTGGCGCACCTCGCTCACGCATGAGGTGCTGGGCACGTTTTCCCCGCTGCATATTGAAACCACGCGGCTGAACATGGCATCGCTGCTCAAAAAGCACGGCTATCAAACGGCTGCGATTGGCAAATGGCACCTGGGCTACGGCACGGATGACGGCTCGCTGAAATGGCGCACGGACTACACCGCCGAGCTTTCTCCTGGTCCGCTGGACATTGGGTTCGACTACCATTTTGGCGTCCCAAGCAATCATGGCGACCTCACGGGAGTGTATGTGGAGAACCGCTTCGTCTATGGACTTCGCAGCGGAAAAATCCCCGCCAGCATGAAACTGCACGGCCCCGATGCCAACGATCCGAATTTCAAGGCCACCTACGGCCCCGAAGACACGGAAGGGGGCAAGGCAACCATCCTCGACATTGATGCACCACGGCGGGTGAATGACCGCGTCATGCCGCTGCTCACCACCAAGGCGGCCGAGTGGATCACGCAGCAGAAGAAGGGCACGCCGTTCTTCCTCTACTACACACCTGTCGCGGTCCACAACCCGGTCACGCCTGACAAGGACATCGCCGGACAGAGCCAGGCCGGACCCTACGGCGACTGGATTCACGAACTCGACCGCAGCGTCGGCGGTGTTTTGAAAGCGCTGGATGACAAGGGCATCGCGCAAGACACGCTCGTCATTCTCAGCAGCGACAACGGCGGGGTGTTCACGCCAACACGCGACAGCGTGCAGACGCAGGCCTTCAAAGCCGGGCTGAAAGTGAATGCCGGTCTTCGCGGTGGCAAACATGACGTGTGGGAAGGCGGGTTCAAGGTGCCCTTCATCACCCGCTGGCCCACCAAGATCCCTGCCGACACCGTGTGTGATGACATGATCAGCCTCGCAGACATTCTGGCTACCACGGCTGCCATCGTCGGTGAAAAACTGCCTGCCGCTGCCACCGCCGCAGAAGACAGCTTCAATGCGCTGCCCGCCTTCCTCGGCACCAAGGACGTCGCGCCCACACGCGATCACATGTTCATTCACAGCTCCGATGGCGTCTTCGCGATCCGCCAGGGGCCGTGGAAATGGATCGAAGGCATTCCCGTCAGCGACATCAAACTCGGAGCACGCAAAGCACACGCCAACCAGTTCAAGCCCCAGCTTTATAATGTGAAGAAAGATCCCGCCGAGACCACGGATGTCAGCGCGCAGAATCCAGAGGTGGTGAAGGAACTGAGCGCCTTGGTGAATCGCTATCGCGATGGCGGCTACAGCCGCGAACTGCCGCCCATCGTGGAGAAAAAGCAGCAGGCGGCATTGCCGGCGCTGACAGGAAGCCCGGTGCTGTCACAGGATTTCAAATCACTTCCAGCAAAGCCATGGATCATGACCCGTGGTACATGGCAGGTGCATGATGATGCCATTTGGAATCCCGCGCCGAAAACCGAGGAACAGGGTGCCACATTGAGTGGCCCGTTGCCGATCACCGATGGCACACTGGAGTATGAAATGAAGCTGCACACTGCCGGGCGTCATTCGATGCGCATTCACACGACTGGCAAGCACTCCTTCCGCATCGTTGTCAGCAGCACGCAGATCGAGATCACCAAAAATCCTGATCCTGGCCAGGACAAGAGCCAGACCGAACCGCTGGCCCGGCAGAGGCTCAAACTGAATGCCGAGGAGTGGCAGACGCTGCGGATCAGCTTCAAAGGCGATCAGATCACTACTCAAATCGCTGGAGTGACAGCGACAGGCAAACACGCCGTGATCGCCGAAGCCAAAGAACAGCTCAACCTGATCGTGTTCGACGGTGAAGCCGGCTTCAGGAATCTGAAAGTCGTGCAGTAGCCGATCCGCGTGCCAGCGCGACGATCAGCGGCAGCCAAAACAGCAGTCCTTCAAAACGCGGCGCAGTCGCCAGCGAGGTGAGGGACTCTCCATCAAAAAGCAGGCCGGTGCAGCCAAAAGCAAGCAGGGCGAGCCAGGTGGCGTCCCCTCCAACTGCAAGCCGCCAGGCACGCTTGATGCCGCAGCCTAACGCTACCAGCAGCAGAAACACCCCGATGAGCCCCCCATGCACCAAGGTGGCAAAAAAGGCGCTGTGCAGGTGCCCCATCATCGAGATGTCGGTCTTGGACTGCAGCTCGCACTGCCAGTTCCCGCTCACGCCCCATTGGCCGGTACCCATCCAGCGGTTGTCCATGGCATGCCAGCCGGCACGATAGATGTCGAGCCGGCTGTTGTCGCCGCGTGCGACTGCCTTTTGAAAGTGATGGGTGATGCCACGTGAGGCGGGTGTGACAGCTGCCGGTTCCGACCGCCACTGAGCAATGCGCGCAAACAGCGGGGCGCTGGTGAAATAGCACAATCCCGTCAGGAGAAACACGCAGGCCACCACCCTGCCACGCTGCCAGCCGCGTGCCACCAGCAGCACGGCATGACCACCTGCCATGGCCAGCATGGCACCACGACTGCCCGAAAGAAACGCCGCGAAATGCAGCAGGGCGATGGCAGCCCATGCGATGCGCTCTGGCACTGGCTTGCTAGGGTTTTCCATCAGCGCCGCCAGCCACAGCGCGCCGAAACCAAAGATAAGGCCCGTGCAGACCGGATTCAGACCGCCATGCACGAGCAGGTTCATGAGCCGCTCTCCGGCCTGATGATGGGGAAGCACGAAATAGGACAACACCAGGCTGATCAACGCGGCGAACGCCCCCGTCAGAACCGTCATCCAGCCCAAAGCATGCAGGAATTCATGGTTTTGCGCCTGCTGCCAGAGGAAGACGCAGAAGATGACCAGCAGCATGGTTCCGACGAGGCCGCGCATGATTTCCCCTGGCACGCGGTCTGCCATGAATGGCAGTTGAGCGCATGAACGCAGCAGCATCCATGACAGGAAGCAGACGACCGAACGTGCACCCACGTCTGCCTGCCAGTGTTTGAGGTACGGCGTCCAGTCTGTCCACGCCAAGGCAGGCAATCCTGCCAGCAACAGCCATCCGAGGTGCAGCCAGTGATTGGGCAGACAGGCATGTCCCGCTACAAAGCCAATCACGGCGATCTTTGCCGCCCACATTCCGACCACGGAGCGAGGCAACCCCGGAGATGCGCAACCGTTTGTGAAGGCAGGCGTCAAACTTTTCACGCGAGCCAGAGTCTGGCGGCCAGCGTGACCAGCAGCAGCGCACTGGCGAACACCGCGATCGCGGAACCTTTCCAGGCCAGCGGTTGAACCACCGCTTCCGCAGGATTGTGCGGATGGTAATACACCGGCACTTCCGCACCCTGGGTAAGCCGGGCGATGAACTGGGTGGTCAGACTGGCCGCATTACGTACGGCCTGATGCGTGAAACGGCTGCCTTCAAAGGTGTGCCCCCCACGCTGTAGGAGTAGCGCAACACCGGATCATACAACAGGCAGCCGTCCGGGGATTTCTTTTTGCCGCGCCGCATTTCCGCTGTCACCACACGACCTTGCGTGCGTTGCCAGTCGCGCATCGACCAAGCGGTGCTGAAGCGACGGAGAAAGTAAACGAAGGCAAACAGCGCGATCACGGCGCTGGAAAGTACGATGGGAGTCATGAGATGGAGTGGCTTGCGGCAAGCCAAAATGTGGGTGATTTAACCAATCTGCACGAAACAGAATCGCCACACTCAGGCCTGCTTCCGGCCGATGAAGATGCCGTAGTTCCAGACCCCGCCGTAGGCGGCGAAGCGCTCATCCAGCAGCGGTGCAAACTTCCGATCCAGATACGGCCACAAATGGCCTTCCATGCGGACATGGTTCACACCCATCCAATTGCGAAACCAGGAGAAGTAGGAATCGGAAAAATCCACGACGGCGATGCAGCCGCCTTCGGCCAGATCATCCCACGCGGCATCGATGGCCTGCTCCCAGCCGGGATTGAACATGGACAACGCATACGAAAACAGCACGAGGTCAAAACGCTGCCCATCCTGATGCACCGGCGCGGAATAGGAGCGGCGCAGCAGAGTGGTTTTGTCATCGCTCACTTTCTTCGCAGCGATGGCAAGCATTTGTTCGGAGAGGTCCACACCGGTGATGTGGGCCTGTGGGAAGCGGCGGCGCAGGCCCGGCAGATTGCGCCCCGTGCCGCAGCCCACTTCGAGGATGCGCTGCGGATTGGTCACACAGGCGGTACGCAGCAGCACTTCCTCGCGCCCAAACAGAAAGCTCCAGCGTGTGGCGTCGTAGATGCGGGAATGGAACTGGTAGTAACGTTCCAGCGCTGTGCCCGTTCTCTGGGCGGATGTAGGTGCGTCAGCAGTGGCGCTCATCACAGCACCTCCGCAAAGTGCAGGCTGCCGTAAGTGCCCACGCGATCCAGTTGATGCAGGGCCTCCGTACGCTCCGGGAAGAAGCGCACACGTGAGCGAATCGCCTCCGGTACAAAGTCGAGGTTCACACCTGCGGAGCGCATCAAAATCTTGGCGCCGGGGGCGCTGTTGGCGAGGATCAGTTCCCATTCATCGCGCAAGGCTTCGGTGTCATGCGCCGCGAGCCAGTCCTGATGATCGAGCAGCACGAAGTGCGTGTACTTGCCGGGATACTCGCGCAGGAAGCCGGAGAGCGTCGTGGTGTAGCTCTTCAGGCGTTCCACGCGTGCTTGCAGCGCAGGCAGGTTTTCCTGCTTCAGATAATTGGGACAGCAGCCCAGAGTGTAGGAGCCGGTCATGTACACACGCCAGAAGTAATTGTCTGCGATGGACAGCTCTGTGAACACATGGCGCAGCTTGTCCTTCACGTAGCTGGTGAGTCCGCCTGGGTAGGAGTCCTGGATCAGTTTGATCTGCGGACGCGGCACGCCCAGCAGCGTCATCAGCGTGGGCTGGCGCAGCAGCCAGTTGCTGAACGGTCCCCAGACTTCCCGCTCGAAGAGCTCATAGGCCTCGCGCTGCTCTTGCAAGGAACGCGCATCCAGCAGGCAGGTGGCAAAGTTCTTCACATTCGGGCGCAGCTTGAAGAGCGCATTGCCCATCACATACGCGGCGATGCCAGATGTGCCGTGGTAGTAGAACGATTTCTTGAGCGTGGTGGGATTGAAAAAGCTGATGCGTTTGTCCCAATACTTCTGGGCGGGTTCGGACAGCGTGTTGCGCACGGCACCATAAACGGTGGCATACTCCGCATGTGAGCCAAAACCGAACATTTCGAACAGGTTGGTGAATTCACCCTTTCGGATGAGCGCCTGCTTGAGCTCCAGCAGTGCATTCTGCCGGTAGTTCATGTCCACCGCATGAATTTCCGCTGGATTGTCGAGCAAGTAATCCAGCGCGTTGCAGCCGGCGCTGGTGATCATGACCACGCGGCTGTCGGCACCGAGTTGCATCAGTTCCCGGTCGAGTCGCGGATCCTCCCATGCCGTGTTGTAGATGAGATTGGAATTGTGAACATGGCGGAAAACCATGTCATGAGCCGATTTCAACATTTGAACCGGACGGCGGGGTGGGGACTCTTTGAGCATGATCGCAGTGGAGTGGACAAGTTTTCACTCGAAACGTGACGATGAGCCAGCAGGCGTGTGTGTTTGTTTCGTCACACAAGCGGAGTGCAACGAATTCGTTTCCATCCGTGCGCTGGGATTTTCGCCAATTGCGTTTTCACTGCTGACGATGGACAAAAAACACGGCCTGCTGCCACCCTATGCTGCGTCATGGGATGAACTTGCCACGGCAGAGTCGGCCGCCTGGCTGCCTGCCGGGCTCGATTCTCAGACACGGCCCATGCTGGCCTGCTGGTGGGCGGATGTGCTGTGTCTGCTGCGCAGTGCCAAAGCCATGGTGGCTGTCAACCGTTGGAAGCTGGTGGGTTGCGTGCTTGTGGGCCTCGCGTTGATCATCTGGCTCATGCCGCAGGATCTGGCTTTGCTGGCACAAGTGCGGCTGGTGGGAGATTCGCTGGAAAGCGAACGCATCCGCAGCATGGCGCGATGGCTGAGTTATTGGGGCGATCTGGCAGGCTTCAATGTGTTCGTGTTTGCTGCGCTCATCTGCTTTGCGTTTGTGCGTCGCTCGCCTTTTTTTCGAAGGCTGACCCTCGCAGCGGTGCTGGGCACGTTGCTGACCGGGGGTGTGGTCAATGTGATCCGCGTCTCCACCGGACGCGCCCGTCCCGGCAGCAACGTGGCACCCGGTTTTTATGGTCCCACTTTGAGTGCGCGCAAACAATCGTTTCCCAGCGCTCACACCGCGACTTCGTTTGGCGCGTGCGTGCCTCTCGCCGTCGCGTTTCCACCGGCGGGAGTGCCGTTGCTGGTGGTGTCCGGCGGAGTCGCCTGGTCACGCATGCAGAACAACTGCCACCATCCCAGCGATGTGCTGACTTCCGTGCTGCTCGCATTCGCCTTCGGGGTCCCGTTGGGACTCACCGTGCGTCGCATGCAGCGGGCAGAAATCAACGTTTGATGAAGAGCTGAACTTCCGCCCAACTGAAGCGTGCCATGTTGAAACCTTCGATGATCTGGCCCTGCACACCGCTGGATGAATCCGCCTCAAGAGCCTGAACGATGGCAGTGTGATCCTTGGCGGCGGTTCCCTTGGGTGCCGTCCCCAGCAATCCCTTGAACCAGCGGTCCAGCGTCCAATCACGTTTCAGGACCACCACAGCGACAGGCCCGGCTTGCTGAAGCAACTGCTTCGCTGCATTCACATCATCTGTGAACAGCCATGGGTGGTCAGCGTAAAATACCAGGCTGGGCTCGGTGTAGCCGCAGCCATGGAGTGTCATGTCATGCGGTAATGTGCCAAGTTGTGCGGCCACGCGCACTGGCACCGAGGTGGCCCGCAATTGGTGGCCCAGCAGCACCAGACTCCCGCTCGTGAGCGCCACGGTCAGGCAGACAAGGCAGGTATTGCGTCTTGTCATACCCTGCTGCCATAGCACGCAGGCCACGAAGCCTCCCACGACTAGCACACTGGTCAGGAGAAACAGGGTGCTGTAGAGCAGTTCGCGGATACCGCTTTGCTGGATCTGCGCCGCAGCAGCAAACACCCATGCACCGGCAATCAGGATCGTCAGCCCCAGGGTCAGCCATTTCGCCACAGGAGGAACTGAACGACTGCGGTTTTGCCATGCCAGCGCCAGCAGCACGATGAACGCCGGATAGCCCGGCATGACGTAGTGTGGGAGTTGTGTGGCATAGAAAAAGAAGATGATCTGCGGTGCGAGAAACCACGCGGCGAGAAACGAAGTCTGCGCCGTCCAGTTGGCGCGCAGACTGCGCCAGACTGGCACTGCAAAGCCCATCCAGGGAAAGAGGCTGAGCCAGGTGGTGAGGAGATAGTAGCCGGGCACAAATCTGCGGCCATTGAACACATCCGTGCCGCGTTTCACCACATGCTCGCCCATGCCAGTCTGCCAAAAAGCGCCCTTGGTTTCGATCAAAGCGGGTATGCCCCAGGCTGCCACCATGGCTAGTGCTAGGCAAAGACCGGGTCCCGCCTGTAGGCTACGCCACGGCAGAGGCTTCTTCCAGAACACCCAGCGCCATAGCACGAGCACCAGTGTGGGCACAAACCAAGCGATGGGCCCCTTTGCTAGAAATCCGGCCCCAAGGGACAGCCACAGACACCAAAACCAGCCTTTCCAGCGCTGCGGAGGTGGCTCTGTGAGTAGCTCCACCAAGGCCCAGCAGGCGAGCGCCACTAGCAGAATCATCGGCATGTCCGCTACGCATAGCCTGCCATGCACCAGCGACTGCAGGCTGGTGAGCCAGGCCATGCCAGCCAGCAGCCCGGCACCGAAATTCTGGGTCAGCTTCCGCGCCATGCCTGCTACCACCAGAGCGATCCCATAAACGGCCAGGACGCTGTGCAAGCGTGCTGCCAGCTCGTTCACGCCAAACAGGGCGTAGTGCAGCCGCATCCACCAGTAGGTCAGCGGCGGCTTGTCGAACCGATACGCTCCATTGAAATAGGGGATCGTCCAAGTGTCCCGTTGGATCATTTCCACCGTGGCGTGGGCGAAGCGCGGCTCGTCGCGGTCCATCAGCGGGGTCGTTGAAGTCCCTGGCAAATAAAGCATGAGAGCGAGCACCAGCAGCAGCCACCAGCCATGCTGGCGACAGCGCTGATCATTCCAGAATGGCGTGGCAGACGATCCCATCACGCCATTTGGCATGACCGCACACTTCGTCCGCCAGCAAGTTCTGACTTTTTCGTCACACGCCACCCGCCGGTCAATACAGCAGGAACCCGATCTCGCTGTCCGTGAGCTGGGAAGTGTCATCCTCCGCCAGCAGAGCCTGGGTGTCGAACGCCGCTTCCCAGGGTGTTTCCGCTGCTGCATGGAGCAGTGGCAGATCGGGAACAGACATCTCCTGAACCTGCTGTTGGGCGAGCTGGGGCTTAGCCGTCGGCTGGGTTTGGAAAATCACCAGCGCCAGGGCGAGTGCGGCCACTGTGACCGTGGCGAAGGCCCATTTTCCAGCAGGAGCTGCAAACGAAACATCCTCCCACCAAGTGCGCAAAGCAGCGAGCCAGCCGCGATCCTGCGGCGTCTGGCGGGCGGCACGCACCACATTCTGGGCAAAATTGGCACGCACCTCGACCGTGCGGGCCTGGGCCAGCAGCTTGGCGATGGGGTCTTGGGGCGAAAGGGGTTCCATGTTAGCAAAAAAACCGCCGGGGCGGTCCAAAGTTGCAAAAAAATCAGCCCGGCGGCCATTCTAAGCTGCGACCTGCCAGTAGATGCACGTGCAGGTGGGGCACGGATTCGCCTGCATCCTTGCCGTGATTGATCACGAGGCGGAAGCCTTTGCTCCGGTCTTTAATACCTAGTTTGTCGGCGATTTTCCCCGCAGCCAGGAGCAGCGCTCCGAGTGTGGCCTGATCTTCCGCCACGGCTTCGCCGACCCGTGGAATCAGCTTCTTCGGCACGATCAACACATGGATCGGTGCCTGCGGATTGACGTCGTTGAAGGCGGCCACCAAATCGTCCTCATAGACGAGCGGAGCGGGGATTTCGCGGTCGATGATCTTTTGAAAAATGGTCTTCTCACTCATGCTGGATTAACGGAAAAGTTCGGGCTGCCGGCCATCGCGAGGGCGGCGTTCGCCGAGGCTCTTGATCTCATCGATGAACTCGCCCACGTCTTCAAACTGGCGGTACACCGAGGCGTAGCGCACGTAGGCCACGTGGTCGATGGCCTCCAGGCGGCGCATCACCTTCGCGCCGATCACCGTGCTCGGGATTTCGCGGTAGCCTTCCTCTTCGAGTTCGTTGGCGATGTCATCCACCAGCTGCTCGAGCTGCTCCATCTTCACCGGGCGCTTTTCGCAGGATTTGCGCACACCGCCCAGCAGCTTGTCGCGGTTGAAGCTCTCGCGGGCGCCGTTGCGCTTCACCACGCGCAATTCCTCGCGCTCGACGATTTCGTAGGTGGTGAAGCGGAAATCGCACTTCATGCACTCCCGGCGGCGGCGGATGGCGTGCCCCTCCCTCGCCTCGCGAGAGTCGATCACTTTATCCTGGGAGCTTCCGCATTTGGGGCAGCGCATTCAGTCGGGGTGGGTTAGGACAGGGAATGTGCTTTCTCGCGGGCAGGATGGCAAGCACCTTCGTAGTTCGGGCTTTGCGGGTGGATTTTCGCGTTTATCGTCCTCTTATGTCCCGCATCATCCTCGGCGTCACCGGTTCCATCGCAGCCTACAAGGCGGCGGACCTCGCCAGCCAGCTCACCAAGGCCGGCCATGTGGTGACCTGTGTGCTGACGAAATCGGCGCTGGAATTCGTCACTCCGCTGACCTTGGGCACCCTGTCCAAGAATCTGGTCATCACCGACCTGTTTGCCGAAAAGGAGGGCTGGCAGCCCGGGCACATCCAGCTCGCCGACGAAGCCGATCTGCTGCTCGTCGCTCCCGCCACCGCGAACATTCTGGCCTCCATGGCCAACGGCTTTGCCAACGACGCCCTCACCGCCATAGCCCTCGCTACACGCGCCCCCATTTTGATCGCCCCCGCCATGAACGGCAAGATGTGGCAGCACCCTGCTACCCAGAAAAACGTCGAAACCCTGCGCAGCTTCGGCGCCCAGTTCGTCGAGCCCGCCTCTGGCATGCTTGCCTGCGGGTATGAGGGGGTTGGAAGGCTGGCGGAGGTGGAGACGATTTTGCAGGCGGTGGCAACGGTGCTCAGCGTGAAGAAATAAACGGCAATAAACCCCATGAAAACAAGAGGCTGTCTGAGGGAATTTGGCGTGCTTTTTGTTGTGTTTTTCTGCTATATCGCTGCGATTTGTCATCACAGAGCACGGTTTGCTCCTGCCAAAAACGTCCACACGTTTGATGATTTGCGACGTCAAGGACTGCCAATGACCCGCGCAGTGTTGCTGTCGCGGTTGCAGGGGCATGTATGCGTGTTCGGCGACGAGAAAGACCTCTGGTGGACACTGCCATCCGGCCCGCCAGCCTACCATTTTGATGCCCAAGGGCGCCTCATTGATTTCACTCTGGATGTTGGTGACAGCACCCAATTTCAGCGAGTGTATGACATTTACCACGGCCAGAAGATTGCCTTGGCTGACCTCCCTGCCAGATTCCAAGAGGCCGCCCGCTAAAGTGTCCTTGGCAGTCCGCACCACGTCCGCTATCTTCCGCCTATGCACGAGCACGACGACACTGGCGACAAGCTGGAACATGCGTATTTCTGCTATCTCGCCGACAAGTTTGAGCGGGAGCCGGAGCTGCTAGAGATTCCGCTGCGCAACATCACCCGATGGACCAATCGTGGGCATTGGGCGGCCAAACGACTTATGCAATGGCAGGACCTAATTACCAAAGCGCAAACAACCCGCGAAGGAATGCGAAATTTGAGTGCGCTGCTGCGTGCTGACGATGAGGAGACACGCTTTCTCAAAGGATTCGCTCCTTTTCCAGGGGTGCTAAGCGAAGAAGAAAATGACCCCTTTGTATGCAGCTCCAGACACTGATTCACATGGCTTCGGCGGCCTCGAGTCTGGTGCCGGAGATCAAGGTCATCGTCTTTGGATCGACGTCTGCTTTTGCGACTTTTCCAGAGCTACCTGAGGCCACTACGATTTACGAAAACACCATCGACGCTGATTTCATCCCCGACCCGTGGAGCGACGAGCTTGGTTCGATGCTCAGCAAGTGTCTTGGCAAAAACAGTCCCTTTTTTGAGATGTTCGGCTATTACGCTGACATTGTAAGGCCCGCCGCTTTCGATAACTTTCCACCAGGTTTTCGCGACCGGCTGGTACCCTTGGAAGGCTGCCCACGGGTGTTTGCTCTTGATCCGCATGACATGGCGGTGGCCAAGCTATTTGCTGGCCGGCCCAAGGACATTCGACTGCTTTCCTTCCTTCTTGCCACGGATCGGCTTGATGAAACAAAAGTGCGCAAGCTCCTGTGGGACACGCCGATGGAGGAAAAGTGGATCGTGAAAACCCACGCGGTTTTAGATCAAGTCGTGGCCGAAGCGGCAAAGCAACGCGTGGTGTGAACTACGGAGCGCTGGTACCGATCACCCGCCGCAGCCATTCCCTCGCCTTCTCTCGCGCAGGACTGGGCCGCAGCGTCCATGCATCATTGTGATTCCGGAAGCCGGTGCTCAGAAAGACCAGATCGGCCTGCGGCAGCAGCGGACGCAAATAGGCTTCGGTTTCCTGTGCATTCGAGCCTTCACCGCAGATGAACTGCGGCCGGTTGCCCAGCCGTTTCAGCCGTACGAGAGCCGATTCTCGGTCGCAACCCGGATAGGGCCATTTTCTCACGCCATCAAACTGGCTGAAAGCCAGAAACCCGCACCACAGCCTGGCCGTTTCATCATCGTAAAGACCCAGATAGTTGCAGGCGATGGCGCCGCGCGAGAACCCGCATAGCACGACCTTTGACTCATCACCGCCATAGTCGCGGCAGACAGCCTTCACGGTCTCACGCAGGTATTTCAGCGTCGGCTGCGGATCATAGGTTGGTGGGTTGCCCCACCAAGTGATCGCGATTTCATCGCCTTTTTCCTTCAGGTACGGTGAGCAGAGCCAGATGAAGCCGTGGCCCGCAGAGAGGCCGTAGCCGAGATTGCTGCCTTCGGGCAGGCCGGTGCTCACATCACCGAACTTGTTGGTGTAGCCGCCATTGCCGGCAAGTTCGACGATCACGGGCATCTTTGCGCCCGGTTTCCAATCGGTCGGCAGATAAAGCACATGCAGGCCCTGTTTGACGCGCTTGCCGGGAGCTGGCGCTCCTGCGCTCAGGACCGGGACTTCGAGATCTGCCGGAACGCTGCGGATGTCCGGCAGCTCGGCTGCGAACAGACTTGCTGTTACAAGCCACAGGCAAACCGCAGTTTTCATGGGGTCTTGAGTTCCACGTGTCCCTTTTTCAAAGTGACCACGAGGGCCTCGCGATTGGTCTTGGCAGGGTCGATCCATGCGGTGAGCAGACTTTTTTCACTCACGGTGGCACGCTCGACACCGTCCAGTTTGGCGATGGCGATGTAGGCAGCGTAGCGGCAGCCTTTGCAGTCGAGGAGGCCGCAGGGCAGCTCGATCTTTTGCAGCTTGTCTGCCGGAAGAGTGGAGAGCGGCACCAAGGTGAAGGTTCCGTTCGAAGCAACGCGCAGAAGATCTTCCAGACGTTTGGTGATCACTTCTGGCGCTGGCGGCTTCTTCGGATTGTAGCCGGGAATCAACTTCGCAGGGTCGTAACGGAAGGTGACTTCGGCGGTGTCGAAGCTGAGGGCTGCGAGTTCGACCTCGGGCATGGTCTTGACCTGATCGCGCAGGTCCTGCTCACGTGAGGGTTCGCTGAGGCCAATGATGCGGTGTTTGGATTCATCCGCGTGCAGATGCAGCGCCATGAAGCTGAAAAGGAGGAGCAGGTGTTTCATCAGCGGGTTTGGAAGAGTGGGCTGAGGACGATTTCATGCAGCAGGGTGCGGATGCCGCCGCCCTGCTTTTCAGTGCGTGCCACGATGTCGTTTAACGCAGCACGATCGCTGAAGGCAACATCGCGCCCAGTGGCGTAGATGACGAGCTGCTGCGCGAGGTTGCGCAGCAGCGTGTGCTTGTCGGCGGCAAGCATGGTTTTGAAATCGGCAATGCCACTGAACTTGCGTTCGTCGGCGAACTGTCCACTCGCATCCACCTTGGGACCGAGCTTGAAGCTGATGCCAATCTTGGGGTCGATGCTGCCGCGCGGTGCGGGATCGCCCTTCTCATGCAGCGAGCGATAGCGGTCACGAAAACCGCCAATGACATCGAAGGACTCCAGCGCGAAACCCGGGGGATCGATCTTCGCATGGCAGGAGGCGCAGGTGGCGTCGGCGCGGTGTTTGTCGAGCAGCTCGCGGATGGTGGTGGCACCCTGCACGTCCGGTTCTACGGCTGGAACATTCGGCGGCGGTGGTTCGGGCGGTTTGCCCAACAGACGGGCCATCACAAACGCACCACGAACAACCGGCGAGGTGGTCGTGCCGTTCGCGGTGACTTTCAGCACCGCAGCCTGGGTGAGGAAACCACCGCGCGCGCAATCCTTGGGCAGGGCCACGCGGCGAATCGCCGGGCCGCTCACACCGGAGATGCCGTAATGCACCGCGAGCTTCTCATTGAGCATGGCAAAGTCCGACTGCACCAGAGCACCGGCATCGAGATTCTTCTCGATAAGTTCACGGAAGTAAGCGCGCGTTTCGGCCACCATGCTGTCCTGCATATACGGGCTGAACTCGGGGTAGAGCTTCTTGTCGGGATCGTTGGCACCGATGGCGCGTAGCTTGAGCCACTGGCCGAGGAAGTCGTCGATGAAGCGCTGTGACTTGGGATCTTTGAGCAGGCGCTCAACCTGGGCGTGAAAGTCGCGTGGATGTTGCAGCAGTTCGGCATCGGGTGCGGAGTTCCAGAGGAAGTACGAGAGACGCGCAGCGACTGCTTGGTCGTCGAGTTTGGCAGCGGGCTCGATGTGGTAGAGGAAATCCGGCGAGCACAGCGCGGCGCGGTACACCCAGCGCATCGCGGTTTCAAAGCAGTCGCCTGCTTTGAGACGGGCCTCCACCTGGGCGACGTACTGCTGGCGTACCTCATCACCGACTGGTCGACGGAAGGCCTTGGGCAAAAAGTGGGCGAGCAGGCGGTCTGCGGCTGCGAGGGGTTCTGCAGGCTCCACAGTCCAGATACCCTTCACTGGCTCCGGTTTGTTCCGGGTGCCGATGATTTCCTGCTTGAGCGGTATGCGCACCGGAGGCCGTGTGCCTTTGAACTCGGTGAGCGGTAGATCGCCGAAGAGCAGCTTGTGGCTCCGCGGAGGCCACACGTCGTTGAGCGGGCCTTCGATCTCGACCCAGTCATTCGCAATGCACGGCCCGGTATAACCCATGGTGCGGTCTTTCTGACCCCAGGTGCCTACGCGATATAGTACAACGGGCGCGAGGGAGGCGACATTGAAGCCGAGGGTCTCTTTGAAATTCAGCCACACGTCCAGGTTGTGGATCTTCGACTCCAGCGACGGCGCATCATAATAACCGAGCACATAGCTCGGATGCTGGCCGCCACGGCCATTTTCATTGAACTGCACGACGGAGAGCCGCGCTGCCTCGGTGCCGCGTGAGGGCAGAATCTTGCCCTGATCCCACTGGAAGCTATAGAATGAAGCCCGCACGCGATAGCGGCCTGGATACAGCGCGGCAAAGTGGTGGTAATAGGCGTTCCACGACTCGTCCTCATGCCGGAAGACGCCCACGCTGCTCATGCGATCAAAGATGCCGAGCTGCTCATGTGCGCCCTGATTTACATGCCCGTACTCACCCGCAGGCGGAAAGACGGGGTCGATTTTTTTGTCGCGCAGCAGCATGGCATCGCCCTGCATGAGCATGATGTCGGGCTCATAATTGCGCGCGAGCGAGAGGCGCACAATCTCCGACGCGGGAGCCGTCGGCCGGGTGGCGATGGCCATGTCGAGCGTCTTTTCTGCTGCCTCAATGTAGCGCGCCATGTTCACATGCGAGATGTCGAGGGCGTCGCAGTTGTTGTCGAAGCCGTGCGCGGCGCCATCCGCAGGCAGTCCCGCCTGCAAGGCGATGCCGGGCAGGTCAAAGAGATCACGCACGGTGTTTTCATACTCGCTGCGCGTGAGACGGCGCACACCAGTGCGGCCTGCGGTGTCGAGGTGTTCGGCTTTGATAAGTGATTCGTTCAGCCAGTGGGTCACGGCGCTGACATCGGCGGCAGGCGGGCGCGTCTTTTTCTTCGGCGGCATCTCGCCGGTTTCGATGAGGTCATGAATCTTGACCCACTTGGCGAAGTTTTCGGCATCGCTGAAGTTTTGCTTCAACGCACTGAGGTCGAGATTGCCTTTGTGCGTGTCCGCGTCGTGGCAGTCGATGCAATGGGTGTCGAAAAAGGCGGTGGGTTCGGCGGCATGCAGGCCGCAGGCGAACAAAGCGAAGGCGAGCGGTTTCATCATGCCAGTTCCAGTCCCTTCATGGTGCCTTTGGCGGTGGAGAACTCATTCGTCTCAACGCCGAGACGGTGCAGCATCGTGAGGTAGAGATTGCTCAGCGGGTAATTGTTCTTCGTGTCGAAAGCCAGGTGCTGGCCGTGCTTATAGCCACCGCCGGCGAGGAGCACGGGCAGGTTCACGTTGCTGTGCGAATTCGCACTGCCCATCGGAGTGCCATAAAGAACCTGCGTGCGGTCCAGCAGGGTCTGTCCTTCTTCTTTCGTGCCATCGAGCGCGGTCAGGAAACCATTGAGCGCATCAAACTGGGCTTCTTCCTTCGCGCGCAGTTCGGCTACAGCTTCGGGGCGGTTGCCGTGGTGGGTGATGTTGTGGATGATCCCGGTGTCGATGAAGAGCGTGATGATGCGCGTGGAATCGCTTTCGAGCGCGAGCTTCACCACATCAAACATGAGTTTTGTCTTCGCCACAAACTCACGCGCATCGTCGATGTCGGCCGGTGCGTTGATTTTGACGACCGGTTTGGGTTTGTACTCCCATTCCTCGGCGGCATGCAGGCGCTTTTCCAGTTCACGCACCGAGGTAAAGTATTCGTCCATGCGTTGCTTGTCGGCATGGGTCAGCGTTTGATCGAGGCGCTTGGACTGCCCGCCCACGAAGTCAAGCATGCTGCGGCCCTGGCGCAGCGCCTCGACATTGGCCTCCACTTCGCTGGCTTTGCCTTGCACAAAGAGCTTTTGAAACAGTTTGCTCGGGCTTTTCTCCGCCGGGATCGGCGCACCGCTGCGGGTGTAGCTGAGCGTGGGCGATCCATCGCTGACCATCGCGAGCGACAGCGAAGGATGGCGCGTGGCCACACCCACATGTTCGGCGGCAAATTGATCGAGCGAGACCCAGTTGCGGAAGCCCCCGCGATCGGGATGCGGGGTGCCGGTGAGGAAGCATTTTTCCGCCGCGTGTCCGCCCGTGACACCGGGCAGGCTCACCCCGGAAAAGACCGTCATTTTCTCACGATGCTGCGCCAGCTTTTGCAAATACGGCGGGAGCGCGTAATCACGCCCGCTTTTCTCCGGGAAGAAAAACTGCGGCATGATGCCCATGTTCGTTTCGATGGCGACCATGCGCCTCGGCACGGTGGCCGTCTGGCCTGCACGCAGCATGGATTCGAGAAACGGCAGCGCGAGCGTGACTCCTGCACCTTGCAACAGTGTGCGGCGCGAGATTGGGCGGTTCAGATTGAGGTTCATAAAAGGGGAAAAACTAAAACGCAGTATCACGAATAACACTGTCAACGAAGACTGGCAAACCACGTGAAATGATCTTGGCGCGGGTAGGGGCTCAACGCAGCGGCACGCTCCAGAGATGGCTGCCGGAAGTGATGAACAGCGTTTTGCCATCCTTGCCACCGAAAGCGCAGTTGCAGCACTCGTCCGGAGCCACGGGGATGAAGTCGAGCAAGCGCCCTGAAGGCGAGAGGATGTAGCATCCCGCTTTGAAGCGTGTGCTTTCGAACTCAGTGGCATTGTTTGTTCCTGCTGCCACATAAATGCGGCCTGCGCTGTCCATCTTCATGCCATCAGGGCCACGACCGTCTTGCCAGTCAAAGATGACTTTTCCTTTGCCACTTACGTCGCCGTTTTTATCAAGCTTGTAGCGCAGCAGCTTTCGTGAGCCGCCTTGCTTGCTGTTATTGTTGTCGGCAATGTAGAGATAGCGATCATCTGGCGAAATGAGGATACCGTTGGGGCGTTCAGCTTCATCGCAATAGACGCGAGTGACGTTGGGAGTGTCATGGGCATTCGCGAATCGGCCACCAGGTAAGCGAGCCTCCCGGTTGATGCGAAAGACGCCTTCAAGCAAAGGATGCCGATAATCATGGATTTCACGCAATTCTTGGGCCGTGGGTTTGTGACCGTTAATATAGGTATTATCGCTAGATAATTCGAAGAGCATGATTGGGTCTGGCTCCCTCCGTTTGTAGTACGCCGGACCTTTGTTTATGCCATTGCGAATGAATTCAGTGTCCCTGATCTCCATCCCCTCCCTTGACCCATACCTCGGGTCCGTGAAATAAATCCGCCCCTTGGAGTCCATGCAAAGGTCATTGGGCGAGTTGAACCGTCTTCCCTCTTCAAACCGATCCGCCATCACTGTGATGCTCCCATCCTTCTCCGTGCGTGTCACACGCCGCATCCCGGACTCGCAGGCCACGAGTCGGCCCTCCTTGTCAAACAGCAGCCCATTCGAAGCATTGTGGCGAAAGACCGTCGTCTTGCCGTCCGGCCCCATGCGGTTGATGTGCTTGCCATTCGTGAAATAGAGCGATCCGTCCTTCCACGCCGGGCCCTCCGTCGCGCCGATGGCCCCGTGATCCTTGGGCTTGGCACCGGGAACGACTGGCGACCGCTGGGACGAGCAGGAGGCTAGGATGAGCCCAAAAGCGAGGCTGGAAAGAGGTCGGAGAAACATGCGGGGCATCAATACGGCATAGAATGGAAAAATTCAGCGACACATCACGCGCCAAGCGTTTTCTTGAAGGCCCCATGCTTTGGAAATTCCTGCTCCCGACCTCTTTGCTGCTCACCGCCACGCTACACGCCCAGACCAGCGTGCCGATGCCGTCGCGGGAGCTGCGCGGATCGTGGCTGGCGACGGTACACAACATCAATTGGCCCAGCGAGCCTGGGCTGCCCGTGGCAAAGCAGAAGGAGCAGTTGAAGACGCTCATCGACTCAGCGGCGGACGTGGGCTTGAACGCCCTCATTTTCCAAGTGCGCCCGGCGGGCGATGCCATGTATCCCTCCCAGCTTGAGCCATGGTCGCCCTTCCTGACCGGGCAAATGGGCGTGGCCCCCTCGCCCTTGTGGGACCCGTTGGAGTTCGCCGTGAAAGAAGCGCACAAGCACGGCATGGAACTGCACGCCTGGTTCAATCCGTTCCGTGCGCTGGCCGGTGAGAAGCGGGTGCCCAGCGCGGGTCACATGGTCCGCAAGCACCCCGAGTGGACGATGAAATACGGCCCGGACACCTGGATGGACCCCGGCATCCCGGAAGTGCGAGCGCAGGCCATCGCCGTCATCATGGATGTGACACGGCGCTACGATGTGGATGGCATTCACATCGACGATTACTTCTATCCCTATCCCATCACCGATGCGGCCAAAAAGAAGATCGAGTTTCCCGACAGCGCAACGTTTGCGCGCTACAAAGCCAGTGGCGGCCCCCTGGAACTCACCGCATGGCGGCGGCAGAATGTCGATGAAACTGTGCGGATCATCTACGCAGGTATCAAGGCGGAGAAGAAATACGTGAAGTTTGGCATCAGCCCCTTCGGTTTGTGGCGACCCAATTACCCTGAAGGCACCGGCGGCGGGCTCGATCCCTTTGAAGACCTCGGCGCGGACTCGCTCAAGTGGCTGCAGGAGGGCTGGGTGGACTACCTCACGCCGCAGCTCTACTGGACGATCGACCGGCCCAAGCTCGGCTTCATCACCTACTATGACTGGTGGCTGGAGCAGAATACCCAGGGCCGCCACATCTGGCCGGGCATGAACTCTTCCAAGGTCGGCGATGACCGCAATGCGGGTGAGATCCTCCACCAGATGAGCGTGCTGCGTGAGCGCGGCCTGAAAATGACACCGGGCCACTTTCACTGGAACTTCGGGGCCCTGCACAAGGACCTCGGCAAGCTCGGCACCTACACCAAAGAGCGCGCCTACATCACGCATGCGATCCCGCCCGAATCACACTGGCTCAGCCAGTCGAAGCTACCCGCACCGCTCGTGGGAAAAACCCGACCCGGCGGCAAACTCACCGTGGACTGGCAGCACAGTGATGCACGCTGGATGAGTGAAACGCGCTGGTGGGTGATGCAGGCGCAGATCAATGGCAAATGGATCACCTGGGAATCCTACTTCAAAGACCAACTCAGCGCCCCATGGCCGGACAACGCCACCGCCGTGGCCATTCGTGCAGGCGGTCTTGGCTGGGAGGTGGGCGAAGCGGGCGTGGCTACAAAGTAGCCCGCGTTCTGGAACCGTTGTGAGCCACATGCCAGTTGTCATCCCGCACACTGGCCACATGTTGTGCCCATGAGACCGAGGACTTTTGAAATCCGTGGACTGCCCGCCATGCTTTTGCTGGGAGTGGTTGTCGTCGTGGGCATCAGTCTCTTGGCGCTCTTGCTGATGGTCGGCGCTGCGGTGGCAGTGGGCGGGCTGGCGCTTTCCGCCGTGGCAGCGCTCTACTACACCCTACGTCGCAAGCTCTCCTCCGGGACCAAACCCAACATCTGGCTGGAACCCGCCCCACCTGCCACGACGGCATCACTCGAAGTGCGGGACATTGAAGTGGAAGTGCTGCCAGAGAAGGAACGGTAAAAGGAGCGCTCTTACTGAATGAACATGAACTGCTGTGTGTTCAGCAGCGCGCAGATGAGGTCATCCACCGTGCTCAGACCATTTGCCTGCGCCTTGAGCCACAGCTCCCTCTCCCTTTGCGAAGGCTGGCGGGCCAGGAGTGCGAGATACACCGCCTGAAGCTGCTGCTCCGGCTGCGGCATCTTTTGAACCGCCAGCTTCACCTGCGAGTAGCGCACCAGGACTTGCGGCACCATCTCGCCGTTCATCAACGCCAGTGCCTGCGGGATGCTGGCATCGGTGCTGCCATTCTCAATAACCTCGCGATCGCTCTGGCCAAATTCGCGCAGGTAGTGGCCGCGTGGTGAAGGGCTTTCAATGTCAGCGGCACGCAGCCATGTCTTTGACTGGCTTTCGCGAAATTTCAGGTAGGCTGGTGCTTCCTTCACGGAAATGCCAAAATAGCGGATCTCCTCATGCATCGCAGCAAGCTGGGCCTCACGTTCCAGGCGCAAACGATCCGCGACCTCCCGCGGCAGGCCATACCCAGGAACCGGCACCTTGCTCATGTTGATCTCCACATCGCCGCCGAGGATCGTGGCCTTTTGAATGGCCGGCGTATTGGGAGCTTGCTGGGATGCGAGTTTGTTAACGGCGGGGATGAGGATGCTGTCGTTCACGGCGCTCTGCGTGTTGCGCTGCAGTTCGGCGGCTTTCTCGCTCAGCGCTTTGATGGCATTGGCGTCATCGCGTTTGCGCGCTTCATCCATCTGCAGCTGCAGACTTTTCAGTGCGACGGTCTGCTCGTGATAGATCAGTGATACGGTCCTGGCGCCTTGCAGCATTTCTGCCGGCGTGAGCGCTTCGAGCGCATCGTTAAATTTCCTGGCTCCGAGCAGCCGCTGCTCGACCTGTTCGTCCAGCAGGGCATTGCGACAGTCGGGCGCGGGATTGATCAGAGTGACAAACGAATCCCACAACTGCTCGGCGGTCATGCGGCGCAGGATTGGCCCGGTGAAATGATACGGCATACCAAGGACATGCTCCTCCGTGGTCACGCAGCGCTGGTAGGCCTGGCTGTTCAGCAGCACACGCAGGAACATCTTCATGTCGAACCGCTGCGCGATCATGAGCTGCTCCAGATACGCCTGCAACGCAGGCACTGGATACGCCTGCAACGCAGGCACTGCGGGCGTGCTCACGTCCGTCAGTTCATCCAGCGGCTCGATCAGGGCCAGGCCGAAGAGTTTTTTCCACAGGCGGTTGACGATCACCTTGGTGAAGCGCGGATTCTGCGGCGAAGTCATCCATGCGGCACAGGCATCTGGAGACAGCTCGCCGCTTGTGGCCGGAGCCGCCATCAAGGTGGCGGGCGTGACCACGGACTTGGGCTTGGCGTCCGAATACTGGTAGTCATGGGGCAGGCGGAGCTGTGCGGCATGCCAGTCCACCGTGGTCGCGGCCAAAGGGTTGCCCGCCAGATTCAGCGCCCCCTGCATGCTGCGGTACTGCTTGCCCAGCGTTTCCTGTTCTGCCTTCAGCGCGGCATCGGAATTTTTGCCAGCGCCGGTCATTTGCTGGCGCAGCGCGGCCTCATCCAGATTCAACTGCTGGCGTGCCGCCTTGATGGGGCCGACCTGATGGTAGCCCGTTTCGATTCCATAGGTGAAGGCGGCCATCTGGTAGAACTGCATCTGCGTCCACTTGTCGAAGGGGTGGTTGTGGCACTGCGCGCATTCAATGCGCGTGCCGAGAAAGACACGCACGGTGTTGGCCATGTTTTCCAGCGGCATGGCGCGATCCCGCATGTAGTAGCCGATGGCTCCGCCCTCCCATGACCGCCCGCGCGCGGCGATGAGCTCCCGCGCAAACTGATCATAGGGTTTGTTGGCACGCAGGCTGTCCTTGATGAATTTTACATACGCCGTGCCGGTGGTGCTGCCGGATGGTGCGGCTCTGGACTGCGTCCGCAGAATATCGGCCCAGAAGTTGAAGAAATGCTGCACATAGCCCTCGCTCGCCAGCAGCCGCTCAATGAGCTTCGCGCGTTTGTCAGCATCCACGGAACTCAGAAATTCCTCCGTTTCGCGATACGTCGGAATGCGCCCGACGACATCAAGGAACACGCGCCGCACAAAGGTGGCATCGGCCGCAGGAGCATTCGGCTTGAGCTGATGCTTGGCCCAATCCTGCGCCAGCAGTGCGTCGATCCTTTGCGCTTCACTGACAGGCGCGGCAACAGACGAGCCGCACTGCGCCCAGAGGCAGGCCAGCAAAAGCGGGACCCAGTTTTTGATCACGTCGTACACGTGCAGTCATACGGCATGGAAACGAAATATTTTGCCCTGTGTTTGGGAGGGATGGGCTAGGATGGGAAACAACCACAACGTCCTGCCCTCATGAAATCATCTCTGCTGATCCTTGCCTCATGGCTGCTCGCCCTCTCCTCCATGGCCGCAGAGAACGAGCAGCATCTGCTCTACGTCGCCACTCCGGGCATTCGCAATGACCTGTCCTGGGACGGCAGCGGTGTGCTGGTGTTTGACATGGATCACGGCCACAAGTTCGTGAAGCGCATCCCCTTCAGCGTGCCAGATGACAAAGGCGCACCGCGCAATGTGAAGGGCATCTGCGCCAATGCGGAAACGCAGCGGCTCTACATTTCCACCACGCACACCCTGACTTGCTTCGATCTCATCACCGGCAAGCTGCTGTGGGAAAAAGCGTATGAAGGCGGCTGTGACCGCATGTCGATGACGGCGGATGGCAAAGTCATTTACCAGCCCTCCTTTGAGAAAGACTTCTGGAACGTCGTGGACGCCGCGACCGGAGACGTTCTCAAGCGCATCGAAACACCAAGCACCGGCGCGCACAACACCGTTGTCGATGTCACAAGCGCCCATGCCTATCTCGCAGGATTGCGCTCCCCCTTACTGCGAGTAGTGGATACCAGCACGCGTGAGGTGGTGAAGGAAACCGGCCCCTTCAGCGCCGCGATCCGGCCCTTCACGGTGAATGGCCAGGGCACGCTCTGTTTTGTGAATGTGAACAGCCTGCTCGGTTTCGAGATTGGCGATCTCACGACCGGGAAGAAATTGCACCGCATCGAGGTGCAGGGCTTCAGCACCGGCCCGGTGAAGCGCCACGGCTGCCCGAGCCACGGCATAGGCCTCACGCCCGATGAGCATGAAGTCTGGGTCTGCGATGCCTTCAACAAACGCATGCACTACTTCGATGCGACAGCGATGCCGCCCAAGCAGCTCGGCAGCATCGAGTGCCGCGACGATCCCGGCTGGATCACCTTCAGCATCGACGGACGCTATGCGTATCCTTCCAGCGGTGAAGTCGTCGAAGTCGCCACGCACCGGATCCTCACCACGCTTGAAGATGAAACCGGCCGCCACGTCGCGAGCGAAAAGCTGCTAGAAATTGATTTCAAAGACGGCAAGCCCGTGCGCCACGGCGATCAGTTTGGAGTGGGGCGGGCGAGGTAATTTTTTCAACCCATTGCATGTTTGGCATGACACGTGTGCTGTGCCTTGGCTTTGTCCTGCTGTTAAACCCGACTCAATATCCAAGCCATGACCCCCAACCGCTCGCGTCGTCATTTCCTTCGCCTTGCCGCCTTGTCGCCGTTGGCTGCGACAGCCTCCGCACCAGCGCTGACCCCGATCAAGCGCACCGGCGGGGCAATGCTCAAGACAGGTTTGAATGCGTACTCATTCCTCGAACAATTGAATGCGAACATGGCGGACGCAGCCAAGGGCATCGATCTCTTCGGCGTGTGCGACTTTTGCGCCAAGCACGACATCGAGGCGGTGGACCTCACCGGCTATTTTTTCCCCGGCTATCCCAAGGCACCTGCTGACAGCTACGTGAACCAGATGAAGCGCTACGTGCATGATCGAGGCATCGTCATCAGCGGCACGGGCGTGAAGAATGATTTCGCCACGGCAGACAAGGCCGTGCGCGCGGAAGGGGTTGAGCTGACCAAGGTCTGGATCGAAGTCGCCGCACGTCTCGACGCGCCGGTGGTCCGCGTCTTCGCCGGACCCCAGACCAAAAAATGCCAAAGACTGGCAGACCCCCGCCAACAACGCCAAGCGCGAAGACGTCGAAGGCTGGATGGCCGAGGCGCTGCATGCCTGCGCCGAGCACGGGCAGAAGTTCGGCGTGTTCGTGGCGGTGCAGAATCACGGCGACTTCCTCAAAACCGGGGCCGAGCATCTCAGTCTGTTACAGCGCACGGATCATGAGTGGTGCGGCGCGCTGGTGGACACCGGCAAATACTTCAGCGAGGATCCCTATGCAGACATCGCCCTGATGGTGCCCTACGCAGTGAATTGGCAGATCAAGGAAACCCTCGGCAGCAGCCTGAAATCACCTCCCACCGATTTCAAAAAGCTCGCGAAGATTATCCACGATGGCGGCTACCGCGGCTTCGTGCCGATCGAAACCCTCGCCATGGGTCGCAAGGATTACGACCCTGCTGCGGAAGTGGAGAAAGTACTCGTCAGCATGCGCGAGGCGATTGCTGAAGTGTGCTAACTCACGTTGCCAATCCAGCAAAATATCTTGCCTGTTCACGAGCAGTACTCATAAAACAAGCCGCCCATCATGCAGCCAAGCTGATTGCCACCAGCGAAGTTGCCCCGGGTGTAGAGCACGATGGCGTAAGGGGTGTTGCGGTAATAAAAGAACAGGGATTCGTGATCCCATTCGCCGTAGTTGCCGGTCTTGCCGCCGATGTAGGTGATGCTGGCGGGCATGACCCAGCGGCCGAGACCGTATTGATCGCGACGCATGGCCTCCAGCAGCAGTTCGCAGCCATAGTCGAGGCGGTAGTTCACACAGCGCTCGTAAAACTCGGCGTAGAAGCGCGGGGACTGCCAGTTGTTGATGATCTCCACATTATTGAGACTTGCATAATAGACTGACGTTAAGGCCAAAGTTCGGCCTGGGCGAAGCAGGCGGTGAGGATTCGGTGTCGGCGGCGCATTCTTCGCAGTGCCGCTGTCGCCTGCATGCTGAG
>Ga0164296_1000056_pt1 | contig 138252 bp, 106 predicted proteins | sample GEODES057metaG_FD_113533 | JGI IMG/M metagenome (GOLD analysis project Ga0164296, IMG submission 113533) | Dystrophic lake water microbial communities from Trout Bog Lake, Wisconsin, USA - GEODES057 metaG | ecosystem: Environmental > Aquatic > Freshwater > Lake | place: USA: Trout Bog Lake... | reverse complement strand
TAATGATGGAACAGTGTATTCAATATTCCATGGTAGTGCTTTAGCAACAAAAGATAAGGAGCAAAGAGTGCTTGCATTAGGAACAAAGAATATGACTGAAGGAAGTTATAGTATCCATGCAAGTCTTCTTTCAGCAATGTATGATGATAATGAAGTGTATTTGATCGATCATTATACTCATCAGTCAACACTCATTAGTGCGGCAACTGCTTCTTATCCTTTTATAGTGAATTCAGATAATAATTCTGCATCAACAAGCAGGTTCAGTATTGCACTTAATTATAAGGCCATTGATAATTCCATCAACCTGCCAGTGCTATTATTGAATAACCCTTCGAGCAGCAATGAGCTTAATATCGTTTGTGGTAATAACTATCAAAATTTGCACTGGCAGTTATCAAATAGCGATGGAAAACTAGTAGGTTCTGGAATATTTAATGCTATCATTAAGGGTAATGTAAATGCAACCGTTTTACCGCCGTTATCGTCTGGAATATACTTTTTACAATTTATTGCCGATGGTAAAGTATTGCCTACACAAAAATGGATTAAACAATAAGTTTACTTATTTCTTCGTTAACTAATACATTAAAAAATATTTTATAATAACTTGTAAAAAATTATATGAAATTCATTTTTAGCATTTTAATTGTTACAATAACCTTTTTTAGTTGTAGTAAGAGTGGTACTAGCACTAGTTCCTCTAGTAATGGCAATACCGGTAATACGGGCGGCAGTACAGGAGGCAGTACTGGCGGTAATAGCCCAAGCACTACAAGTAAAAAGGGCATGGGGCTTAGTGAAAAAAATGGCTTTAATAATACCCAATTACAATTATTAAATGTAAGTTGGTATTATAACTGGGGCCTTACTACTGCTGCCAATTCTACTATTCCATTTGTTCCTATGGAATGGGGAACGGGGGGATTGAGTAGCCTAGGTCATTATACCTATTTGTTAGGATTTAATGAACCCGATAACGCAAGCCAGTCTAATTTAACCGTTGCACAATGTTTGAGTTATTGGCCTAGTTTATTAGCTGCTACAACAAATATTGGAAGTCCTTCCATGGCCGGCAATCCGGTTACGGCGGGTAGTTGGTTGCAACAGTTTATGCAAAGCACTCCTAAGGTAGATTTTATTACGGTACATTGGTATAAGGGAGCTGATACGGCAAAATTTATGAGCGATATAACTGCCATCTATACTTTATTTAATAAGCCAATATGGGTTACCGAATTTGCACCACAAACCGCTGCGGAAAGCGCAACGAGTCCTACACAATATTCACAAGCGCAGGTAAATCAGTTTATGAGCTCCGTTACCAATTGGATGAATGCACAGAGCTTTGTACAAAGATATGCTTGGCACGATGCCACAGTGGGCACTTCGGCTATATTTGATCAAAATGGACAATTAACAGCTACTGGTCAGGCCTATGCGGCTATAAAATAAATTAGAACTATTTCTTTTTTTAGTAGAATCTAGTTCAAGACCTATTCGATACTTGTTCGGGAATGATAGTGCTCAATAGCGGTGAATTAGGAATAACTCCGAATCAAGTCTCGAATAAGGCTCGAACAATTCCTATGCTAGGTAGTGGATTTGCCCATCATACTGTTCAATACCAAATTAACTTACTATAATTTCGAAAACCTTTTCGTAAGTATATCAGGCTATTCTGTTCAACTGAGTTTAGATTTACAAAAAATTAGCTTGTATATGAAAAAAATTCTGTTCAGCTTAGCTCTGATTTTGATTGCTTTAACAATTAATGCGCAGTCAAATATCGAAGGGAAAGTTGTATCAAAAGATGGTAAACCTATCATCGATGTTTCTGTAAATTTAGACAAAACCAATAATTTTATTTCTACCAATGAACAAGGTGGTTTTAAATTGTCGGTACCCGCCAACTTCAAAAAAGGATTGTCGCTTAGTTTTTCGAGAGTAGGGTTTATATCGAAAAAGGTAACTGTGCAAAATAATACCTCAAATATTGTGGTTGTGCTTGAACCTGAAGACCAGATTTTAGACGCCGTAGTGGTGGTAGGTTATGGTACCCAAAAGAAACGCGATCTAACAGGTTCTGTTGTTTCGCTCAGTAAAGAAAGATTGCAACAATTGCCCAATAATAACTTTACACAGGCCTTAGAAGGTTCATTGCCAGGGGTAACTATCACTACCAATACTGGTGGTGCTGAAGGAAATATGGTAAGTGTTTTAATTGGGGGTAGAAACTCAATAAAAGCCGATACCAAGCCATTAATCATATTGGATGGAATACCTTTTGAAGGAGGATTTTCGGATATTAACCCCGATGATATTCAATCAATAGAAATCTTAAAAGATGCATCGGCTGTTGCCATTTATGGTTCTAGAGGCTCGAATGGGGTTATTTTAATCACTGGCAAGTCGGGTAAAAAAGGAAAGAATTCAATTTCATTAGATGTTTCTTATGGACAACAAAGAGCTTCTAAAACGCCTAATTTATTAAATCCAACCGATTTTTATAATTTTAAGCAAACTAGAAATGCAGTTTCTTTAACACCTTCAGAAGATACTATTTATGCAAATGGTACAGGGGTGAATTGGTTCGACTTAGCTACCCAAACAGGTGTAAGGTCAAATGTTTCCTTATCGGTAAATGGGGGTAATGATCAAACAACTTATTATTTAGGTGTAGCTGCGTTAAATGTAGATGGTATTGCTAAGGGCGATGTATTTAAAAGGTATACCTTACGTCCTAGCTTAGATATTAAAATCAATAAATTTATTAGTGTAGGTACTAATAATGTACTTACCATCATGGATAGAAGTGGTACGCCCGTTAACTTTGCAGGTGCCAATGGTCAGGGAGCCAACTTAGCCAATCCACTAACCACTCCATTTAATCCAGATGGAACCCCTAGTCTTTATGCATGGCCTGAATATCATTTAATGGGTAATCCACTAAATAATCTATTGATTTGGAATTCGGATATGACCTATAAAATCTTCACTTCCAATTATATTAAAGTAGCACTGCCCATTAAGGGTCTTTCTTATAAATTGAATGCTGGTGCAGAAATTATGAACAGAACGGTAAGAACTTCATGGGGTAGAAATACAACCAATGGATATACCAATAATGGGGAAGGAGAGTTTTATAATTCGGTTGAAAGAAGCTTTACCATAGAAAATATCTTGAATTATGTTAGAGAATTTGGAGATCATTCTTTAAATATTACAGCTTTATATAGTAGTCAGAGTCATGATTTTCAGGGTAATGATACTAGAGGATATGGCTTTCCAAGTTTAGATTTTAATTTTGCTTATAATTTAGACCAGGCAACTACCACTAAGAGCAGCAGTACCTATGCGCCAGTGGGAACCAATTCATCTCCGTTTACCGAAAATCGTATTTCTCAGATGGCGAGAATAAATTATGGGTATAAGGGAAAATATTTAGCAACCCTTACTTCTAGAAGAGATGGTTATTCTGGATTTGGTATTGATAATAAATATGGCATTTTTACCACAGGGGCATTAGCTTGGAATTTAACTAAAGAATCATTTATTCATTTGCCTAATTCGGTAAGTCAGCTAAAATTAAGGGTGTCTTACGGCTTAAATGGTAACGAAGCCATTAAAGCCTATCAAACGCAAACTACCTTGAATAATAATTATTATGTGGTAGGAGGTCCTGGCGATTCAACAAGAGTGGGCTATATTCCTTCGATAGCGGGTAATCCAGTGATGGCTTGGGAATCAACTAGGAAATTTACAGCAGGACTAGACTTTGGATTCTTTAATAATCGAATTTCTGGTAGTGTAGACTACTATAAAGCGCAAACAGGTAACCCTGGATTATTATTACAGAGATCTGTATCGCCAGTAACAGGTTATACTTCGGTTTTAATGAATATAGGTAAAGTACAAAATACAGGCTTGGAATTAATGTTGAATACCAAAAATATCGTTACCAAATCTTTCAGCTGGACATCAACAGTGGTAATGGCTTATAATAACAATAAGATTGTGTCTATCTATGGTGATGGCAAAAATGATACATTGAATACTTGGTTTATTGGCCATCCTATTAATGTAAATTTCGACCTTGTATACAATGGTATTTATAAAAATGCACAGGACAGTATCAATTCAGCTGTTAAGTCGCCTGGCCCAAGATTAGGCTATGTGCGTATAAAGGATTTAAATGGCGACAGCGTTATTTCTACTGCCAATGATCGTACCATCTTGGGTCAACTAGATCCAAAAATTACATGGGGCTTTACCAATACATTCACGTATAAAAGATTTAGCTTGTCTGTATTTGTTCAAGGTGTTTCGGGTGTTACCAAAGAAGATCCTTTGCAACAAGATAATGTGGGTACCGATGTAACGACTAATACCACCAAGAAAGACTGGTGGAGTCCTACTAATCCCAATGGATCGCATTGGTCTAATAATCTAAACTCCAATATTAGTCCAATACCAGTGAAGATTTATGAGAATGCTAATTTCATTCGATTAAAAGATATATCGCTTGCGTATAACTTCTCTTCTAATTTATTAAGAAAAGCACAGATCACAAATCTAAAATTATATGCGAGTGCTAGGAATTTATTAACCATCACCAAATACCAAGGTATAGATCCTGAATTATCTGCTGCCTCGCAATTAAATATTCCTTTACAAAAAGAAATTACCATTGGTGTGAATGTTGGATTTTAAAATAAAATAAAATAATTGATTATGTATCGTAATAATAAAAAATCATTGAATGGCATTGTGCTGATGCTTATTCTATTCACGATTTCAGCTTGTTCAAAAAATTATTTAACCGAAGCCCCCCTTACAGGGATGAGCCCGGAAGCTATATTTACTTCAAAGTCTGGTTTTGAAGCAGGGTTATTTGGGGTATACAATTTATTTCGATTTGAAAGAGCTGGAACTGGTCAAATGGAAAGCCCTGTAAATAGTGGGAATAATAATAATAATATGATGATTACTCCAGCTATCATTGGAGTAGATAATGCCTACAGCAATTTTCCTGCAGCTGGACAACCCGAATATTTCTTTAATAATTTTGGGGCTACACTAAATCCATCAAGTACAGATATTAATACTTTATTTGATTGGTTGTATAAAATTGTGAATGCTTCAAATGTTATTATTATTAGATCTGCTGATCCTACTATTAACTGGTCTGCTCAAGATAAGAGTCAAATTGTTGGAGAAGCCAAATTGTTTAGGGCATTAGCGTATAGGCATTTAACCTATCTATTTGGTGATGTGCCGCTAAATCTGGGAACCGATAATAGTGTGACTAAAAACGATTGGGTGAGAACACCCGTTGCTGTTATAAGAAAGCAAATAGAGCAAGATTTGTTAGATGCTGAAGCAGGGATGGCTGCCTTGCCTCCGAATGAAGGAAGGTTTACTAGGGGTGTTGCTACCCATTATTTGGCTGAATTGTACTTGGCCGAAGGTCAGTATCAGAAAGCAAAAGATAAAGCAAATGCTTTAATTAATAGTGGGATATTTTCATTAATTACTTCTCGCTATGGTGTTAATGCTACAAAGCCAGGTAGTGCTTATACCGATATGTTTATAGATGGTAACTCTAATAGAAGTCAAGGAAATACAGAAGCGCTATTTGTGATGCAAAATATGTATCCAACTACGGCTTCAGGATTTCAATACAATATTATGAGAAGATGGTGGGAAAACCGCTATGGTTCTATTAATATTGGCGGAGTAACCCCTGTAGGTTATATGGTAGCCAATGGAGGAAGAGGCTTAGGGAGGTTTGCACCTACCAAATGGGCTTTACTAAATTATGACCCTACTGATGTAAGAGGGGGAACTTATTCTTTTAGGTATTCTTGGATCATGAATACCGATGAGGCAGTAACACTCAAAATACCGGCCGGAGTTACAAAAGGAGATTCTTTAGTAGTTGAAAAAAATATAGTGGGAACAGGCGTTACAGCTAGTATTCAATTAAGGTATCGTTACCTAATGACCAATGCAGCTACTTTGCCTGCTGGTAAACATATTGGTGATACCGTAAGAACTGCATGGTTAACTTATGCCAATGAACCTTCGTCAGATTTTAACTGGCCTGGACCTAGGAAATGGGATTGGGCGCCCAATGTCACCACAGATATTCAACAAGCATCGAATGGTAATGACGAGGTTTATTTAAGGTTGGCAGATACTTATCTTTTATTGGCCGAAGCAGAATATGATTTGGGCGATGCTGCTGGAGCTGCACAAACCATCAATATTCTTCGTGCACGTGCTGGCGCTCCTGCAGTGACTGCCGGTCAAATCAATATTGATTTTATTTTGGATGAAAGATCTAGAGAATTATTTTCTGAAGAACATAGAAGATATACCCTACTTAGAATTCGTGATCCTCAAAATCCTACTCAACCAATTTGGTTTAGAAGAACACAACAATATAATGCAGTGGCAGGTACATTAATCCAGTTGCGCGATACCCTATTGCCCATTCCACAAGAAACGATCAATGCGAATTTAGGAAAAGTGATGAATCAGAATCCTGGTTATTAGTATTATTATTTTTAAACGATAAGTATGATAAAAAATAAGAAGGCTATTTATTTATTCAAAAAAGTAAATAGCCTTTTTTTTAAAATTGCTATGCTCCTTTTTTGCACTACTCATCTAGTGGCACAAATAGAGCATAGCATTAATGTTCAAGCCAAGGTTTGGAGTAGAGATAGTGCTAGAAATATTCATTATTCTAATTGGAAAACTTTCCCCTCGATTGTGATTGATTCTTTGCAAGGCTATCAACCTGCAGCATTAAACAATGATGGGTATGGTGGCGACCTTTCTATCGCTACAAAAGCAACAGGCTTCTTTAGAACAGAAAAAATAAACAATCGTTGGTGGATCATCGATCCTTTGGGTCATCCTTTTATTGCCAATGTTGTTAATGGACTGCGCTTGGGTAAATCGCCTAATAATGAAAAAGCATTCCTAGAAAAATATAAAACAACAGAGAGTTGGATGAAGGCATCTGCTGCCCTCTTACTTCATTCAGGATTTAATGCAGCCGGCTCTTGGTCGGATGTTGATGCAATTATTGCGTATAATAAAACAACAGCCAATCAACCATTAGCCTATACCACACAACTCAGCTTAGTGCCACTTTTTAAAAAGGCCTTAGTACTAAAAGATTCGACGCGGAAAAAAGAGTCAGAATTGTCTTTGATACTAGACCCCGATTTTGCCTCTTTCTGCGATCATGAAACCAAGCAGTTAGCTGTAACCGCCTCAGACCCTAATTTATTGGGTCATTTTTCCGATAATGAATTACCCTTTACAAGTAATGAAATTAATAATCTGCTTAAGGAAGAATTTGCAGCAACACCAGGGTATCAAGCAGCCAAAAAATGGATGATCGATAATGGCGTAACAGCCGCTACTATATCGGCTCAACAAAAAGATCAATTTCTAGGTTGGATAGCCGAAAAATATTTTTCTATTGTTTCGGCAGCGATTAAAAAGAATGATCCCAATCATCTATACATTGGCAGCAGATTACATGCTTCAGCAAAAAATAATCCCTTTATTTTTAAAGCTGCAGAACCTTATATAGATATTATTTCTATTAATTATTATGGCTTTTGGCAACCAAAAGCATCACATATTTTAGATTGGGCAACATGGAGTCATAAACCTTTTTTTATTACCGAATTTTATACCAAGGCAGCCGAAACAGGAATGGGGAATATGAGTGGTGCAGGTTGGTTGGTAAAAACACAAGCAGATCGTGGTATTCATTATCAAAATTTTTGTTTGGAACTATTGAAAGCTAAGAATTGTGTAGGATGGCATTGGTTTCGCTATCAGGATAATGACCCCAATGATTTGTCTGCTGATCCCTCAAATAACGACTCCAATAAAGGAATTGTCAATACCATCTACGAGTCATATGCTCCACTCATGAGCAGTATGAAGCAACTCAATGACAATAAATATTCAATCATTAAATTCTTCGACCAAGAGAAAAAATGAAAGCCTACTACTCCATAGCAATCGCCATTTGTTTTTTTATTTGTTTTGCCAATATCGTTGAAACAAAAGCACAACAAAATATATATCAAAAGGGATGGATTGATTTTAATAAAAATGGTAAGAAAGACATTTTTGAAGATCCCGCACAACCCATCGAAAAACGTATTGCCGATTTGCTCTCGCAAATGACGATCGATGAAAAAACAATGCAGTTGGTTACACTCTATGGTTATGGAAGAGTGCTTAAAGATTCGATGCCAACCCCTGAATGGAAAACAAAGCTTTGGAAAGATGGCATCGCTAATATTGATGAACATTTAAATAGTACCACTTTTCGGAAACAAACAAATACCACTCTTTCCTTTCCTTATAGTCGGCATGCCACTGCCATTAATCAAACGCAGCAATGGTTTATTGAAGAAACAAGGTTAGGTATTCCGGTAGACTTTACCAATGAGGGTATTCATGGGTTAGCACACGACCGAGCCACTGCCATGCCGGCGCCCATCGCGTTGGGTAGTACCTGGGATAAAAATTTATTAAGACATTCGGGCGATATCATTGGTAGAGAAACAAAAGCACTAGGGTATACCAATGTATATGTTCCTGTACTTGACCTAGCGCGTGATCCACGTTGGGGCAGAGTGGTAGAATGCTTGGGCGAGGATCCTTTTTTAGTAGCTGAATTGGGAAAACAAATTGTGTTGGGCGTACAGGGCGAAGGTGTTGCCTCTACCCTAAAGCATTATGCAGTGTATAGTGTTCCTAAGGGTGGTCGCGATGGTAATGCTAGAACCGATCCACATGTGGCGCCTAGAGAATTATTCGAAATGTATTTATATCCATTTAGGCGTATTATACAAGAAGCCCATCCAATGGGTGTAATGAGTAGTTATAATGATTGGAATGGAGAGCCTATTACGGGTAGTTATTATTTCTTAACCGAATTGTTACGTAAAGAATTTGGGTTTGATGGTTATGTGGTATCGGACAGCGATGCGGTTGAATTTATTTTTACCAAACATCATGTTGCAAAAGATTCTGCCGATGCTGTGCGAATAGCCATTGAAGCTGGATTAAATGTGCGTACTAACTTTCAAAAGCCAGAAACCTATGTATTGCCTTTACGAAAATTAGTAAAGGATAGTATAGTGAGCCTGAAAACTTTGAACGATCGAGTGTCGGATGTATTGCGTGTTAAATTTAAACTAGGATTATTTGATCATCCTTTTGTAAATCCTGCTTTAGCCGATTCGATTGTTTATAATGCTGATGCTCAATCCTTTTCTAAATTGGCATCCAAAGAAGTATTGGTTTTGTTGAAAAACAATAATAATCTGTTACCTTTAAATAGGGCAAACATTAAAAATGTATTGGTAACAGGTCCGTTGGCTGCCGATACTTTACATTCCATGAGCAGATATGGTCCGAATAATGTAAAAATTATCTCGGTGGTAAAAGGCTTAGAAACTTATTTAAAAGGGTTTGCGAATGTTGATTATACAAAGGGTTGTGAAACAATTGATGCTAATTGGCCAGAGAGCGAAATCTTTCCGCAACAATCAACCCCCGACGAATTAGCGGCTATTAACCTAGCGGTAGAAAAAGCAAAGAAAAGCGATGTGGTGATTGCCGTATTAGGTGAGGATGAATCCTTGGTAGGTGAAAGCCGTAGTAGAACTTCTCTAGACCTTCCTGGCAAGCAGCTAGACCTCTTAAGAGCCTTATACGCCACGGGTAAACCAATAGTGTTGGTACTTATTAACGGAAGGCCTTTAACCATCAACTGGGCTAATAAATATATTCCTGCCATTCTAGAAGCTTGGTTCCCGGGAGTAGATGGGGGTAATGCCATTGCTGCCACCCTATTTGGGGAATATAATCCAGGAGGCAAATTGCCTGTCACCATTCCTAAATCTGTTGGGCAGATTGAATATAATTTTCCATTCAAGCCAGGTTCACATGCGGGTCAACCGGGCGATGGTCCCAATGGTTTTGGAAAAACAAATGTTTTTGGCGCCTTATACCCGTTTGGATATGGGTTAAGCTATACTACTTTTTCGTACAGTGATCTTGAGGTAACGCCAGAAAAACAAAATAGTAATGGCGAGATAAAAGTTGCGGTAAAAATCACAAATACTGGAAAGTATAAAGGCGACGAAGTAGTACAGTTATATGTGAAAGATGAAGTGAGTAGTGTAACTGTTTATGAAACACAATTAAGGGGATTCGAACGCGTTACTTTAAGTCCGGGTGAAACTAAAATTGTTCATTTTTTGATTAAACCCGAAGACCTGAAATTGCTAGATAAGCAAATGAAATGGGTAGTAGAACCCGGCACCTTCGAGGTGTTGATTGGAAGTTCTTCGGAAGATATTCGACTGAAGAAAACTTTTTTTATAGAATAAATCTGAGAGGGCAGAATAGCAAACTGTAGGGTTGATTCCATGCTGTATCGTTTTTTTATGAACAATAATTATGCTTAAATTAAATAAATAGGAGATGAAAAAAGAGTCAACAAATTTGTTTTCAATTGCTAATAAAGTAGTTGTGATTACGGGTGGTGCAGGTATTCTAGGTCAAGGTATTGCTACTTATTTAGCTGCAGAAGGGGCTACGATTGTGGTGCTAGATAGAAATGTAGCCTTAGGAGAAAAATTAGTGAACGACATTCAGTCAAGTGGTGGACAGGCAATTTTTTTATTAGCCGATGTATTATCGAAAGAGGCATTAGAAGAGAATAAAGCTGCCATCTTACAGGCTTATGGCCGAATAGATGTGTTACTGAATGCAGCAGGTGGTAATATGCCTGGTGCAACCATCGCCCCCGACAAAGACTTCTTTGACCTAGAAATAGAGGCATTTAAAAAAGTAGTAGATCTTAACCTTTTTGGAACTGTATTGCCAACCATGGTATTTGCCGATGTAATGGCCAAACAAAAATCAGGGGTGATTGTAAATTTCTCCTCCATGTCGGCACTACGCCCACTAACAAGAGTAGTAGGTTATGGAACAGCCAAAGCAGCCGTGAGCAATTTTACCAAATATCTAGCAGCTGAATTAGCCACTAAATTTGGTGCTGGAATTCGCGTAAATGCAATTGCTCCGGGCTTCTTTTTAACCGAACAAAATAGAACGTTATTAACCAATACAGACGGCTCACATACCGACAGAGCAAAAACGATAATTGCGCATACGCCATTTGGTAGATTTGGAGAGCCAGACGAATTGTTTGGCACCATCCATTACCTCATTAGCGAAGCCTCAAAATTTGTAACTGGTACGGTTGCCATTGTAGATGGTGGTTTTGATGCATTCTCAATTTAATTAGGAATATCGACAAAGTCGAAATATTTTTAATTGTCAATCATTAACAATCAGTAAAAAAATAGTTATGTATTTAACAGAAAAAACAATGCGTTGGTATGGCCCTAATGATCCAGTCGTATTATCCGATATTCGTCAGGCGGGATGTACGGGAATCGTTACAGCATTACATCATATTCCCAATGGTCAGGTATGGACCGTAGAAGAAATTCAAAAGCGTAAAAATGTAATTGAAGCAGCAGGCATGCAGTGGAGTGTAGTAGAAAGTGTTCCTGTACATGAAAATATTAAAACACAAACAGGCGATTATAAAACGTACATAGAAAACTACAAAGAAAGTATTCGAAACCTTAGTTCCTGTGGTGTTAGAATCGTGACGTATAATTTCATGCCTGTATTAGACTGGACAAGAACCGATTTAGCTTATACGGTAGAAGACGGTTCTAAAGCCTTACGTTTCGAAAAAAGTGCTTTCATTGCCTTTGAAGTATATTTATTGAAAAGACCGGGCGCTGCCGAGGCTTATACTGCCGAAGAACTAAACCTTGCTAAAGCTCGCTTAGAGGGTATGAGTGAGGCAGAGCAACATCAACTAGTTCGCAATATTATTGCAGGACTTCCAGGATCTGAAGAGAGTTTCACCCTAGAACAATTTCAAGCAGCATTAGACACCTATAAACATGTGGATGCAGCTCAATTACGTCATAACCTGATTTATTTTTTACAACAGATTATTCCTGTTGCCGATGAATGTGGGGTGAAGATGGTCATTCATCCCGACGATCCTCCCTATCCAATACTAGGATTGCCAAGAGTAGTAAGTACAACCGAAGATATAGAAGCTTTAATTGCGGCTGTTCCATCATTGAACAATGGGCTATGTTATTGTACTGGATCGTTTGGTGTAAGAGCCGATAATAATTTACCAGCGATGGTAAAACAATTTGGTGATAGAATTAACTTTATTCATCTACGTAGTACTACTCGAAATGCAGCTGGAGATTTTTATGAAGCCAATCATTTAGATGGTGATGTAGACATGTATGCGGTTATTAAAGAGATTGTGCAAGTGATGCAAGAGCGAAAAATTTCTATCCCCGTACGTCCCGATCATGGACATCAGATGCTCGACGATTTAAAGAAAAAAACCAATCCTGGCTATAGTGCCATTGGTCGCTTACGTGGGCTTGCAGAAATAAGAGGTGTAGAATTAGGTGTAGCCAGAAGTATGGCAGAATAATATTTTTTTTTTTAAGGTTCACTAATTAATAATGAGGCAGAAGAATTTTTTTTTGACGGATGATTTTTTATTGTTTTCTACTACTGCAAAGAAACTCTATCATGGGTATGCAGCTAAGATGCCAATCATTGATTATCATAATCACCTCTCTCCAGCTGAAATAGCGAACAATAAAAAATTTGTTTCGTTAACAGAGATTTGGCTAAAAGGCGACCATTATAAATGGAGAGCCATGCGCACATTAGGCGTGAATGAAAAATTCATTACTGGTGATGCGAATGATGAAGATAAATTTTTGGCATGGGCTGCCTGTGTACCCAAAACGGTTCGTAATCCTTTGTTTCATTGGACACATATGGAGTTGAAAAAACCATTTGGCATTAAGACCTACTTAAACGAGTCTAGTGCAGCAAAGATTTATCAGCAATGTAATGGGCTATTAAACACTAGTCAATTTACTACCCAGGGGCTTCTTACTCATTTTAATGTAGAAATGGTGGGTACTACCGATGATCCTTGTGATGACCTAAAATATCATAAGTTAATTGCCAAGAGTGATTTTAAAACTAAAGTAAGTCCATCTTTTCGACCCGATAAGGTTTTAGATATTACCAATAGAGCTTCATTTATCAAATATATTCAGCAGCTTGAAAAAGCAAGTGGTGTTCAAATTAAAAACATGAATACCTTATTCGACGCTTTACAAAAAAGGGTTAACTTTTTTCATGCCGCTGGTTGTAGGATTGCTGATCATGGCTTGTCCTTATTGCCTAGTTCCTTTAGTTTTAGTCTAGCTTTAGAAAAAGAGTTTGCCTCATTTATTAGTAAGCCACAGGCTAGCCCATTTTCACAGCCTGATAAGTTTGCAGGCTGTGTATTACTGGCATTGTGTAGAATGTATAATAAAAAAGGATGGGTACAACAATTTCATCTGGGCCCTATTAGAAACAATAATAAACGATTGTTATCGAAACTAGGTCCTGATACGGGTTTTGATTCTATCGGCGATAATCAACACGCCGCAACTATATCCAATTTTTTGGATGTGCTAGATCAATTAAATGAACTAACAAAGACCATTATATATAATAGCAATCCGGCCGACAATGAGGTGTTTGCTGCCATGACAGGAAATTTTAATGATGGATCTATTAAAGGGAAAGTGCAATTTGGTTCTGGTTGGTGGTTTTTGGATCAGATTGATGGAATGGAGCGACAATTAAATACATTGTCAACAATTGGTATCCTAAGCACTTTTGTGGGTATGCTAACCGATAGTAGAAGCTTTCTTTCTTATTCAAGGCATGAATATTTTAGAAGAGTACTTTGTAATTTATTGGGAGCCGAAATGGAAAATGGGAAGTTGCCCAATGATGAAAAATGGATTGGGAGTATGGTACAAGATATTTGTTATAGAAATGCGAAAGAATACTTCAATTTATAAGGATCAAAGAAGTGATAGGGTAATCGGAAATGCATATTACTTTAAATAGTCAATCATGGTATCAACGAGAGAACAAAATATTGGTTTATTCTGTGCCTGTGCGGTTGGCTTTGCATTTTCTTGTAATTATACCAATCATGCACCATTAATCCCATTGCTGATGAAGCAATTTGGGTTTACTAAAACAATGGCAGGATTACTGACTACAGCCATGTTTTTTACACATGCTGCTATGCAGATTCCTGGCGGACATTGGGCAGATAAATTTGGGGGAAGAAAAGTGATATTTTTTTCCCTACTCATTGTTGCTATCGGTAATATATGTATCGCGCAGAGCAATACCTATCAGGAACTTCTTTTTTGGAAATTTTTTATAGGATTAGGAACAGGCACAAGTTTTATTGCAGGAGCTCGTTATATCTCTCAATTAGTATCTGCCGATAAACTGCCAAGCGCACAAGGCTATTATGGTGCTTCTATCTTATTAGGTTCTGGGTTTGTAATATTTGTGGTTCCTCGAATTGCGGTATTTGCCGGATGGAAGGCAGCATTTATTACAACGGCCTCTCTCGCATTAGTTGTTTTATTAATTTGGTTACTATTTTCTCCCAAACCTGCCTTGACAAAGCATTCGAATAGTAGTCTAGCTTCCTTGTTATTGCACCCTCAATTATGGATATTGGGTATGGTGCAAATGGCCTCCTTTGGGTTGGTAATTGTGGTGGGCTCTTGGATTACTATTCTATTAAAACAACAAATGGCGATTAGTAGTCCCATTTTGATTAGTGCATTAGCATCGGCTGTGGTATTGCTGGGCGTAATTACGCGCCCTTTGGGGGGATTCTTAGTAGATAAGATTGGTGCAAGATTATTATTAGAGATAAGTTTTTTATTGAATACCGTTGCTTGCTTTTTGTTAGCATTTGTAGGCGGGTCAATGGTACTTGCTATCGTTGCTATTTTGCTATTAGGGATAGGTTGTGGATTGCCTTATGCTACACTCTTTAATAGGGCTACTGTATTGTTTCCTGGAAGAGCAGGCGCTGCCAAAGGATTGGTAAACATGTTGGGCGTTATTATGATATTGATCGGCGCTCCCTTGGTTGGTTATGTTGCAGATGTGTCGGGAAAATTTACCAACGCATTCATTGCTTTAGGATGTTTTTCGTTTATAGTTTGGGTCATTTCATTTAAGATTAAAAAATAGGTACATGAATATAATCGATTTATTTAACCATTCATTTGTTAATAAAAAAAACAAAATAGCACTCGAATTTGGAGAAGCTACCTATACTTTTGGGCAGATAGATGCTAGTAGTAACCGGATGGCTCATTTGCTTCTTGCTAAAGGATTGGGTAGAGGAGATCGGATATGTGTATATGCTGAAAATTCGCCCGAATTTATTGATGTATATATTGCCTGTATTAAGCTCGGGGTGATATTTGTACCTGTAAATATTTTATATAAGGAACGCGAATTAATGCATATCTATGGTGATGCTAAACCAGTGGCATTTATATCCTCGGTACCGATGAATGGGGCGCTCATTAATTATTGGGATCTAAAACTTATTGCCGAAGAAGCAAAGCTTAATCCCGACACTGCCATTGCTGTTACATCAAATGGCGACACTCCTGCCGCTATCATTTATACCTCTGGCACAACGGGAGACTCAAAAGGGGCTGTACTTACTAATAATAATTTTATCGTAAATGCAGTAAATCTTATTACCTGTTGGGACCTGAAAGAAACGGACAGACTATTACTAGCCTTGCCTTTATTTCATGTGCATGGGTTAGCCAATGGATTACATTGTTGGCTCATATCGGGATTCACACTTAGACTACTAGAAAGGTTTGAGCATCAAAAAGCAGTAGATCAGTTCTTAGACTTTAAGCCAACTGTTTTTTTTGGAGTGCCAACGATGTTCATTCGTATGCTAAATTTTGAAAAAGAAAAAGCTGTTACAATCGGATCTTTCGTTCGACTTTTTGTATCAGGATCGGCGCCTCTGCCTCCCAATATTCTAGAGTCGTTCAAAGAAAAATATGGGAGTATTATTTTGGAAAGATATGGCATGACCGAAACCTTGATGAATATCAGTAATCCTTTAGTAGGCGAAAGAAGAGCCGGTACCATTGGATTGCCATTGCCGGGTGTGAGTGCAAAAATTATTTGTGCCGATGGAACTGAAGCGGGTGTTGACCAAGAGGGTGAATTGCATGTTAAAGGAGGCAATGTGTTTACAGCCTATTGGATGCGTGAAGAAACTACCACCAATGCCTTTGAAAATGGGTATTTCAAAACTGGCGATATGGCGATTCAATCGGCAGATGGTTATTATACCTTGAAAGGACGCAAGAGCGATTTAATAATTTCTGGTGGTTTTAATATATATCCAAGAGAAATTGAAGAATATTTGATGGAGCAAGAAGGTATTGCCGAAGCAGCCGTAGTTGGGGTTGCTCATGAAATACGCGGTGAAGTTCCAGTAGCGTATATTGTACTAAGTAATGAATTATTAGAACTAGCCATTGTTGAGGAAAATTGTAAAAAAGTTTTTGCCTCTTTTAAAATACCTAAATCCTTTATCCCGGTGGATAGTTTGCCGAGAACGGCTTTAGGGAAGGTTCAAAAACATTTATTACCCAAGTCATAAAACTACATAGCTAGTTGAGGTATTAGGAAGTGTTTTTCTATGATAGTAAGGCCTGAGGAAGCTTCATGAAATTAAAAAACGAAACGAGTATTAATTATCTAAATTTATATTCAAAAATAACTGCTTTATGGCAAAAATGAATATGGTGAAGTTGGCTAAAGAGCTAAACTTATCTATTTCAACAGTGTCTAAAGCCATGCAGGATAGCTATGAAATTAGTGCAGTAACTAAACAACGTGTACTTGAGTTAGCTAGCAAGTACAACTATAAGCCTAATCCATTTGCAAGTAGTTTACGAAAAGGGAAAAGCAAATTTATTGCAGTCATTATTCCCGAGATAAACAATAATTTCTTCTCTGTTGTAGTAGATGCGATTCAAACATTTTCGTTAGAAAAAGGATACGATGTATTTGTTTATGCAACACACGAAAGTTTGACGAACGAAATGCTCGTGTTAAAGCATCTAGAGATCAGTAATATTGATGGCATTATTATGTCGTTATGTTCGCAAACAAAAACCTATCATCATATCGAAGAATTTGATGCAGCAACGGGTCTGCCCATTGTATTTTTTGACCGCATAGCAGACCTAGATAAGTTTCCAAGAATAATCACTAATAACTACGATAGTGCTTATGAAGGTACGCAACACTTATTTAGCAGGGGGGTAAGGCAACCCGTTTATTTATCTTGTTCCGAATGGAATTATATTAATAAAGAGCGTCAAAAAGGGTTTAAAGATGCTGTTATTAAAAATGGATTAGAATTTAATGAAGACTTTATTCTGAAGTGTACGGAGGATAGTGAGATCAACTACTCCATCATTCATAACCTGCTAACATCCGAAAAAAGACCAGATGCCATCTTTGCATCTATCGAAAAGTTAGCGTTAATTGTATATCAAGTTGCCAACGACTTAAATCTAAAAATACCTAACGACTTAAAGGTGATTAGCTTTTCGAATTTGAGAACTGCCTCCTTGTTGGCACCCTCCCTCTCTACTATTTCTCAACCCGCTTTTGAAATGGGAGAGCAATCGGTTAAACTACTATTTAAAATGATTGAAAAAAAGTTCTATAAAAACTCCAACGACGTCATTAGTATTCACAGCAAATTAGATCTTAGAGAATCAACAAGATCTTAAGGGGTATCCTGGCCTAAAAAATCCCTAATTTAGTGAATAGTTAATCGCTCAATAAATTAGGGAAAGATATAATTCAATGGAGAAGATAATCAAAGATTCAACAGATTTGACCGCTACTACCATTCAATGGGGCATCATTGGCTGTGGTGACGTTACAGAGGTGAAAAGTGGTCCTGCATTTAATAAAGTGGATCATTCGCAATTAATAGCCGTCATGCGCAGGGATGGGGCTAAAGCAGCCGATTATGCAAAAAGACATCAAGTAGCCTATCATTATACTAACGCTACTGATTTAATCAATCATCCAGGTATCAATGCAATTTATGTTGCTACACCGCCTGTTTTTCATGAGGCCTATGTAATTGAAGCGCTTAGAAATGGGAAATATGTTTATGTTGAAAAACCCGTAACTACCTCCTTAGGGGCTTGCAAAAGAATTGCGGAGGCAAACGAAAAATATAAAGGAAAATTAGTAGTAGCCCATTACAGAAGAGCATTGCCGCTATTTCTTAAAATTAAGAGCCTACTAGCATCAAATGCCATTGGTAAGGTTAAGCTAATTAAAATTGATTTTCTTCAGCCCGACCAATCCTCGTTGATTGCTGCTACCTCAACTAATTGGAGAATTTTGCCTGAAATTTCAGGAGGAGGTTTGTTTTTTGATATCGCACCTCATCAATTAGACATCCTTATTTTTCTATTTGGAAATCAGTTGAGCAGTATAGGTATGGCGGCTAATCAAGCAAAATTATACCAGGCAGAGGATGCAGTGGTGGGTGTTGCTAGATTTCCCGATGATATATTGTTTTCAGGTAATTGGTGCTTTACCATGCCTAGCAATGAACAGAAAGATACTTGCGAAATTATTGGGGAAAGGGGTTCCATAAAGTTTAATTTCTTTTTTGGAAACGAAATAATAGTTTCCAATCATCTGGGTGAAGAGAAGTTTGCCTTTGAACGGCCTGAACATATTCAACAACACATGATACAGAAAGTCGTCAACTATTTTCTAGGGAGCACTGAAAATCCTTGTTCTATCGAAGAAGCTACCAAGAGTTTCGAAGTGATGGAAAGCTTTGTACAATAGGTAATTTTAGTGATGGTAGATTTTAATGGATTGCAAAATGTATAAGGTTGATTTGTCAATGGATGGAATAAGAATTGTGCAACATTTTTTATAAACTCGCGACTTTTCACTAACAAATATCCCTACCTGCTCATAGGAAGCCCTAGAATTTGTCTAAAAAAAAGTAGTATAAGTGCCGCCCCTTTTTTATTCCATAACACAGTACATATGAATTATTGTTATATTTAATTGTTAGTAAATAGGTAAGTTATTTAAATATAGCCCTATCTATGTCTGCATTGTAAAACATTTGTTATTTCTGCAATTTTACAATTACCAATAAAATGTTTCTAAGCTAGGCGCATTATTGTTGGTTTATTTATACCTTGTTGACTAGTTACTAGACAGGTGATGATCGATTTCAATCTACAGAATAGATAGCCAAGCTTGCGCTAGTTAAACAGCTTGCAGCTAATCGAGCAGGTTCTTATTTATTCATTAGTAATTTAGTAGGCCAAGTATAAAAAATGTGTAATCGCTTTCAAATACCATCAACTTAACCCTATAATTAATTATGCAAACGCGTAGAAAATTTCTTAACTATAGTATGCTAGGATTGGCTACCACTTTTGTAGGTAAAAAAAATCCGCTACTACTAGCTTCTGACAACAGTAAAAGAAAATTGAATGAGCCTATAGTTTTATCTACCTGGGATTTTGGAAAAGCTGCTAATGCAGCTGCATGGCAAATTTTAAATAAAGGTGGACAGGCTATTGATGCGGTAGAAGCAGGTGTTAAAGTGCCAGAAGCCGATCCAAATAATCAGAGTATTGGATATGGAGGTCTGCCCGATAGAGACGGAAGAGTAACCTTAGATGCTTGCATTATGGACCACAATTATAACTGTGGTGCCGTAATGTGTATGGAACATATTGTGCATGCTATTTCGGTAGCAAGATTAGTGATGGAAAAAACACCACATGTTATTTTAGTTGGCGATGGGGCATTGACATTCGCAGTGGCCAATGGATTTAAAAAGGAAAATCTGCTTACGCCCAAAAGTGAGAAGGATTGGAAAAATTGGTTGAAAAATTCAAATTATCATCCAACAATAAATATTGAGAATAAATTGTACCAAGCAGCAGACAGTCAAATGATCGGGGATTCTAAAAATCATGATACAATTGGTATGTTAGCCATGGACCATAATGGCAATTTGAGTGGCGCATGCTCAACAAGTGGTCTTGCCTATAAAATGCATGGTCGAGTAGGCGATTCTCCCGTAATTGGTGCTGGATTATATGTAGACAATGAAATTGGTGCAGCTACAGCCACTGGCATGGGCGAAGAAGTAGTTAGGGTGGTAGGCGCTCATTTAATTGTTGAATTTATGCGACAAGGACTTTCGCCAGAAGAAGCTTGTAAGGCAGGTATTGAACGTGTCATAAAAATATCGAAAGAAAAATCTAAAGACATCCAAATAGGTTTTTTGGCGGTCAATAAAAATGGCGAATATGGGGCCTATAGTTTACAAAAGGGATTTACTTATTCGGTAAAGAATCAGGGAGTGGATACGGTGTTTACCGCAAAAAGTTACTATTAAAGTAGGTACATAATGGATAGCGTTTCACTAAAAACAAAAAATAAGTATTTGCTAGAGGTTTGCAGTTTCTCCCTGCAATCTAGCCTAGTAGCCGAAAAAGTAGGTGCTCACCGTGTAGAACTATGTGCCAACCCTATCGAAGGGGGCACCACACCTTCCTATGGTGCTATTAAGGTGGTTAGAGATAAAGTATCCATCCAGCTATATCCGCTATTAAGGCCCAGAGCGGGCAATTACTGGTATAGCGATGAAGAATTGGAGATATTAAAAAAGGACATTCTATTGTGTCGGGAATTAAAATGTGATGGTATTTCTGTAGGTGTTCAGTTGCAAAATGGATTGTTAGACCTAGATAGCATGAAGCAGATAGTTGACCTTGCCTATCCTTTGGGGGTTACTTGTAACAGAGCTTTTGATACGATGCCCAATCCTTATGCGGCATTAGAATTATTAATTGATTGTGGTTGTGAAAGAGTATTAACATCTGGACTCGCATCTACGGCCCCTGACGGAAGTAGCGTATTAAAAAAATTAGTAGCGCAAGCAAATAATCGAATTACTATTATGCCTGGTGCAGGTATCAAGTCGAGCAATATTGCAATGTTAATAAAAGAAACGCAAGCAACAGAATACCATACCTCCGCAAGAAAACTTGTTCCTAATACTGTGAGCTTTTCGAATCCGGCTATTTTAGATTTCGGAAATGTTTATTTGGCCGATGAACAAGAATTAGCCGCTGTGATTTCAATTATGGAACAAACTTCTATTGTATAGTATAAGCTAGCTATTCTATATTTTTGGGTAACTAAAGAACGCTTGTTCTTATGGGCAGTGGATTCATAAGCGGCTTCAGGATTCAAGGTTCGTAAGAAAGGAGCAATAGTTTAAAGTTGATAATTTTGTGAATTAAATAATCTAGTCATGTCTAAAGTTTTTACCTCGATATTGTTTCGAAACGTAGTATTAAAAAATAGAATCGTAGTTTCCCCAATGTGTCAATATTCTGCCGAAGATGGGTTTGCGAACGACTGGCATTTGGTGCATTTAGGAAGTAGAGCGGTGGGAGGTGCAGGGATGATTATTTCGGAGGCCTGTGCTGTGTCGCCAATGGGTAGAATTACGGCACATGATCTGGGTATTTGGAAAGACGAACAGATAGCCCCCTTAAAAAGGATTACTGAATTTATTGAAAAACAAGGATCGGTTGCTGCTATTCAGTTAGCACATGCAGGACGAAAAGCTAGCTGCAAGAGGCCTTGGGAGGGGGGAGATTATTTAAGCGATGCTGAAGGTGCTTGGCCGATAGCTGCGCCTAGCGCCATCCCATTTAGAGCTGGGGCACCCATTCCGTATGAGTTAACATGGGAAACTATTGAAGTGATTAAAGCCGAATTTAAAGCTGCTGCTCAACGAGCGTTATTGGCCGGCTTTAAAGTAATTGAGATTCATGCAGCACATGGTTATTTGATTCATCAATTTTTATCGCCATTGAGTAACCAGCGCACAGATAGGTATGGGGGTAATTTCGAAAATAGAATAAGAATTCTCCTCGAAATTATTGAAGCCATTAAAGAAGTTTGGCCCAAAGAGCTTCCGTTATTTGTACGTATATCTGCAACTGATTGGGTAGATGGGGGCTGGCAAATAGAAGATTCTATTTTACTTGCTTCTATTTTAAAAGATTTGGGGATCGATTTAATCGATTGCTCTTCGGGCGGGAATATAGTAGGGGCATCGATACCTGTAGCACCCAACTATCAAGTAGCTTTTTCAAAAAAAATAAAACAAGCAGTAGGTATTAAAACCGCTGCTGTTGGCTTCATTACTACCGCAGAGCAGGCAGCGGAAATATTGGCCCAAGAAGCAGCCGACTTAGTCATTATTGGAAGGGAATTTCTACGTAATCCCTATTTTGTTTTAAATGCAGCTAAAAGCCTTCAGGAAGATATAGAATGGCCTTTACAATATCAAAGAGCAAAATAGTGTAGTCCTTTCATGTTACAGGAGTATTGCCAAATTATTTTGACTGAATGAATACTTTGTATTATTACTTTTTTTACGCAATAATTTGTTGCTTTGTAAAAATAAAACGTACTCTATGATGATGGAAGAAACAATGCGTTGGTTTGGTCCTAATGACCCTGTTAGTCTAAGCCATATACGCCAGGCTGGCTGTACAGGAGTGGTTACTGCATTGCATCAGATTCCTGTAGGCGATATATGGACCGTGGAGGAAATTAATACCAGAAAGCATTTAATTGAAAGTGAGGGGATGACATGGACCGTCATTGAAAGTTTACCTGTTCATGAAGATATTAAGAAACAAACAGGTAATTATGCTTTGTATATTGAAAATTATATACAAAGCTTACAAAATGTAGCTGCTTGTGGACTAAAAGTAATTACGTACAACTTTATGCCCATATTAGATTGGATGCGGACAGATATTTCTTTTACCATGGCCGACGGAAGCAAAGCTTTATACTTTGAACGATTAGCATTTATAGCCTTTGATCTTTTTTTATTAAAGCGACCAGGTGCTGAGAACGATTATACGGCTAAAGAAATGGCTGATGCCAAGGCAAGATTAGATCAAATGTCTGAAGCCGAAATTGAAACATTGTTTACAAATGCTTTACTAGGTTTACCTGGTAGTAGCGACCGATTTACACCAGAAGAAATATTAACAGCCCTAAAAAAATATGATGGTATAGATGCCCAAAAATTAAAACAACATCTATTCTGTTTCTTAGCACAGGTGATTCCTGTTGCAGAAGCTTTAGGATTAAAAATGGCCATACATCCCGATGATCCTCCCTTCCCTGTTTTGGGGTTACCAAGAATTATGAGTACCGAACAAGATGCGCAGGAATTAATTAATGCAGTGCCCTCGCCTGCCAATGGATTGTGCTATTGCACGGGGTCTTTTGGGGTGAGGCCAGATAATGATCTAGTTGGTATTCTAAGGCGCTTAGGCGATCATGTTCACTTTATACACTTGCGTAGTACCAAGCGCGACGAGAAGGGTAATTTCTATGAAGCCGATCACCTCTATGGCGATGTTGATATGTATGCAGTGGTGAAAGAAATAGTCTTGTTAATGAACCGAAGAAATATTTCTATTCCTATGCGTCCCGATCATGGTCATCAGATGCTTGATGATCTTTCAAAAAATACCTACCCCGGTTATTCTGCAATTGGTAGATTAAAAGGGCTAGCCGAATTAAGAGGACTTGAATTGGGTATTGCTAAAAGTATGGGTATGCACGCTTAAGCAGCATACCTAATTATCCACCATCATTTCCATTAGAGTAACTAACAGTGGCTAATTAGTTTGTATTGTTATGGAAATGATACAGCGAATTGCTACTAAGTTTTAAGCTTAGTAAAGCTAGTCTGAAATTTAGCAACTGCAATTCTCTGTGATTGATAAATACCAGAATGACCACTAAAATAATAAGCAGTAAAACAGGCTACCGCATAGTAAATCATATTTTCCGATCCAAATAGTTCAATACCCATGATGGTGCAAGCTAAGGGGGTATTGGTGGCACCTGCAAAAACAGCGATAAATCCTAAGCCGGCAAAAAGATCAACGGGCGAACCGCTAATCATGGCAATCGTATTTCCCAGTGTGGCACCTATGAAAAATAAAGGAGTTACTTCGCCGCCTTTAAAGCCCATTCCTAAGGTAATAGCCGTTAATAATAATTTCCAAAACCAACTAAGATAAGTAGCACCATCTGTGCGAAAAGCCGATACAATACTTACTCCTTTCGCATTTGGATTGGTTACGCCTAAACCTAGATAATCAAATGAACCCAAGGCATAACTAATGCCGATAACCAATAAAGCACCCAAAATAGGTATTGCCCATTTTATTGGAACGAGTTGTTGACTCTTAGTTTTGATGATCCTTAATAATTCTGCAAATAGAAATCCTGCCAAACCAAATATAATGCCGGCTATCACTACTTTAAGGAGTAGTACCATATTAAAGGCGATGGGTGATATAAATTTTATAACGCTTTCAGAAAATGCAATGGTATATTGGGTATGATGAATACCGCAGGCTGAGCAAGTGATGTTTGCAATAATGCTTGCTGCCAAACAGGGCAACAACGCATCATATTTTATTCTTCCACTAGTTAATACTTCTAAAGCAAAAATAGCTCCTGCCACAGGTGTTCCAAATACGGCGCCAAAGCCTGCCGACATGCCACACATTAATAAGATTCTTTTCTGTTCATGATGTAGGTTATACCACTTGGCAAATAAAGCTGCAATACTTCCACCCATTTGCACTGCAGTGCCTTCGCGGCCTGCAGAACCTCCAAACAAGTGGGTGAGGAGTGTTGTACATAATATCAGTGGGGTCATTTGTGTGGGAATGCCACCCCCTGGTTTATGAATTTCATCTATAATGAGATTGTTACCTGCATCGGAATTTTTTCCAAAGTACTTGTATAGCCATGATATTAAAATACCAGCAATGGGTAATAAAAAAATAAGCCATAAGTGATGCCAGCGTACTTGAGTTGCCATCTCCAACATCCAAAGAAAAAAGGCTACTAATAAACCTATGGATATAGCGATAGGAAAAATAAGGATGATTAAGCTAAATAAATGCTTGGCTATATAAAACTGTTCTAAAGAATATTTTGTTTTACTCATCCTACAAATTGATTAAGTGTATAAAAAGAAATCATATCTGTAGGCGCCATTAGCTCTTTTAGGAAAAGAACGGTTAAGTAGGAAGACACCATTTCCTTTATTGACAAAAATAAGGCTTTCGTTTAATTACCAATCAATGTTTATTCAATAAACAAATATATGCCAATGGTGGTGGTCTAGACCTTCTGAATATAAGTTATATTGCAGCATTAAAAATTCCCTATTACCTACCGTTCAATTACTATAAAAAATATAATATGAAAAAAGTTTGGTTTGTTACTGGTTGTTCAACAGGCTTTGGCCGTTCATTAGCTATAGAATTACTTGTAAGGGGTTATCGTGTAGCTGTAGCATCAAGAAATACGGATGATGTTCAAGATATCGTTGCTGGTTATCCTAACACTGCTATTGCATTAAAATTAGATGTAACAAAGTCTAATGAAATAACCGATGCAGTAAATACAACCATCCAACAATTTGGTCAAATTGATGTGCTGGTAAATAATGCGGGCATTGGTTATTTTGGTGCGATAGAAGAAAGCGAGGAAGCCGAAATAAGGCAAATGTTTGAGATTAACGTATTTGGTTTGGCAAAGATGATACAGGAAGTTTTACCTTACATGCGTCAACGTAAAGCTGGACATATTCTGAATATCGCCTCTATTGGTGGATTACGGTCATTTCCGGGAGTTGGTTTTTATAATGCAACAAAATATGCAGTAGATGGACTCAGTGAAGCCTTGAACAAAGAGGTTTCTCCACTCGGTATAAAAGTTACCATTATTGCACCAAGTGGATTTCGTACCGATTGGGCCGGGCGTTCTGCTAAGGATGCTAAAATTAAGATTGAGGATTATGCACTTACTGCCGAAAAAAATAAGGGCGATATACGTGGCTATAGTGGTCATCAGGCTGGAGATCCTGTTAGAGCTGCTAAGGCTATGATTGATATCACTGAAATAGAAAACCCACCGCTACGTTTATTACTCGGTGCCGCAGCACTAAAAGGGGCAAGAGCTAAACTAGAAGAACTAAAACATGATTTTGATAGTTGGGCAACTGTAACAGAAGCCGCAGATTTTCCTAAAGAATAAAATAATAAAACACTACAAAATAGAACGATGCGATTGTTTGTTCCTAAATATACCTGTGCTTTTACTAAGCTTGTTATTATATACAATCGTTATGTTTTACCACCATTGACGGGGAGGGTCAAATATATTTTTTTATTGGCTTTTATGGCTAGTAAACTCATGGCGCAAGAAGAGTCAGCTAATAAATTGTGGCATGGTATACAGCGTCAAATGCATTATCAGCCTAGTGGCGACAATTTTCTTTGTGTACATCCCTATAAAAAATTTAATAGGGCTATTTATGGCACACATACGGCATTTCGAATAGAAGCAGGCGACCTGCCCGAATTTGCGCTTTATATGCCTGGCATTGGGGGCAATTGCAAGCTGGGCATTATTATCAATAATAAAAGTAAATGGATTTCGGACTTCGACTCTATCAAAACAACGTATGTGCCTGGCAGTATGGAATATCAGTTGAAGGATAAGTTATTGGGAACGGGTCAAATTAATCTAACCATTCTTGCCCTCTCAGATGCAGAAGGAATGATTGTAAAAATCGCTTCAACGAATTTAAAAGATAGTATTCAGTTGCTCGTTTTATTTGGTGGTGCAAGTGGTAAAAAGCTTTCTCGCGATGGCGATATTGGTGCAGATCCAGAATCATCCTTTTATTTAGAGGTAGATCATTGTAAAGGCAATCAATACAAGCTTAATCAGCATAGTTTTCAATTGTATTATGGGTTTTCTAAAAATTTTTCAGAAGAACAACGCTACGAAATACAACTAAAGAAGCAGGAGGAAGCCGAGAAAACTTCTTTAAAAGAATTAGTAGGCGTTTTTCCCGAAACAGCCACTTTGTATATCGCTAATTCTACTGCTCAGTTATCTCCACTTACCATCTTACAGTCAAAGTCCGATTCGATTCAATTACCCGTGGTTGCTGCACTATTCAAGAGCAATAATGCAGAAGCGCAATTTTTTACCATCTATCATCCCGAGCCTAAGCAAGCTATTCAATTATTGCCAGAAGCTTATAGATTAGCTGTTGCATCAAAAAATAAGCTAGTGCAACGAATACAACTAAATACACCCGATGCCTATATTAATCCATTGGCTGGTGCCCTAGCTATTGCGGCTGATGCTATATGGGAAGAGCCTAGTTACCTGCATGGTGCGGTGGCATGGCGTATGCGCTTACCTGCATGGCGTGGGGCTTATTGTGCCGACCCTCTGGGATGGCATGATAGGGCTCAACAACATTTTGATAGCTATGCTAAGTCGCAGGTTCTCGCAGAACAAACATTAGGTGTAGTACCCGATACTGCATTACATTGGGCAAGGCAACTTGAAAAAATAGGAACACAAATGTTTAGTAGTGGTTATATCGCTAGAAATCCTGGCGGTGATATTCGTCCGCATCATTACGATATGAATAATGTGTTTATGGACCAATTATTGAATCACTTTAATTGGATGGGCGACACTGCATATGTGAGGCAAATGTTTCCATTATTGAAAAGACATTTAGCATGGGAGAAAATAAATTTTGATGCTGATGGCGATGGTTTATATGATGCCTATGCAACTATTTGGGCTAGTGATGCTTTGGAATATAGTGGTGGCGGGGTAGCACACGCTTCTGCCTATAATTATAGCGCAAATAAATCGGCTGCCATGCTTGCCGCCTTAATCGGGGAAGATGCTAAACCATTTGAACAAGAGGCTGCTAAAATTTATAAAGCTATCAATGATAAATTATGGCTTAAAAACAAAGGATGGATTGCTGAATATAAAGATTTGCTAGGGTTACAAAATACACATGATGCTGCTGGTTTATGGACCGTATATCATACAATTGATGCTGGGGTACTCAATGCTTTGCAACAATATCAAACCATGCGGTATGTAGATAATTATATTCCACACATACCATTGAAAGTAAATGGATTTGAGGAACAAGATGACCATCTCTTGGCAACAACAAATTGGCAACCCTATACTTGGAGTGTCAATAATGTGGTCTTGTCCGAAAATGTTCATACCGCTTTAGCCTATTGGCAGTCGAATGAAAAAGAAAAAGCCTTTCATTTATGGAAGGGCGCTTTAGTCGAGAGTATGTATGCTAGTGCTGCTCCGGGTAATTTTGAGCAAATCTCCTTTTATGATGCTATTAGAGGCGAATTGTATAGAGATTTCGCCGATCCTATTGGTATTGTATCCAAAACATTGGTAGAGGGTTTATTTGGTATTCAGCCCGATGCATTACACAATAAGTTATTGATTAATCCCGGCTTCCCTAGCCATTGGAACTTTGCGAATATTCAGTTACCCGACATAAAATTTGATTTCAAAAAAGAAGGCAATACTTCTATCTATCAGATTCAACAACATTTTACTAAGCCATTAAATCTAGCGCTACAAATAGATGCATTAAAAGACAGTATTGCATCGGTAAGGGTAAATGGGTCCCCCATTAAATGGTCATGGAAGAAAGATGCCATCAATCATCCTGCCATTATTATTGAATTGGGTAGCTTGGAATCAGCTATTGTTAAGATTATCTGGTGCGGAAGTAATTTAGAAAAAATAAATACGAATATTATTTCTGTTTTAAATGAGCCCACCGCCATTGCCTTTACTCAATCCAATGTCCTTTCTTTTCAAGATCCTCAAAAAGCATTTATTGATATTAAAGAACAAGCACATGAAATTATGTTAACACCCACAGTATTAGGTAAGCATAGTGGATTCGTTAATTTAAAACAGGGAGCGGCAACTTGGGTGCAGCCAATTGACTTTGAAATAAAACCGATGGTCGAAATTGTTCAAGCCAAGAAAGAATCAGGTTCACTTTATTTGCAGCTAATAAATAATGGTCATCTTGCGCTACAAGGCTCTTTATTTATCAATCATTTGTTTGCACAGTCCATTGAAATTGCTGCTAACGAATCGTCGCTTATTTTAGCCGCCAATAAGCTACTATTCAGTGGTACTAATCAGGTAACGATCAAATGGGCCGACACTACTGTCTTAACTACTCAAATTACTGATTGGAGTATACAAGCAACAAAAAAAGAGTATCAACCAATCCATATCGCCAATCGTTTTAATGCTAAACTGTCTTCAATTTTTAAGAATAAATATTTATCACCTCGTGCTTCATCTACTAGTTTGCAGATTCCTTGGCAAGGCATTGGAAATTGGTGCTATCCGTTAATAGAGCCTAGTATTACAGATACGGGATTACTGCTAAAAAAAGGTGTACTCAATTGTGCCGGCATACCTTTTCAAGTTTCTACACGTTCCAATAATATCGTCTTTACCTCTATGTGGGATAATTATCCGCATTCAGCCAGCATCGAGTTGTCGGGATATTCCAAGCATGCTTACTTACTAATGGCGGGTTCTACCAATCATCAACAATCGCAATTTGTTAATGGCAAGGTTGTGGTAAGTTACTTAGATGGCACAACAGATTCTTTGTTGCTAGTGAATCCTATTAATTGTTATCCTATTGAGCAGGATTATTATACCGATGGGTATGCTTTTACCACAGGGGCCTCCAAACCTTATAGATTAGTCTTAAAAACAGGTGAGTTCTCAAGAACATTTGCCACATATGCAGCTATCAAAGGGTTTTCCAATTATGGTATCAATGGGGGTGCTGCAACGGTTTTGGATATGCCATTGAATAATTCAAAACAATTAAAAAATTTTACTATCATTACAGAAGCCAATGAGGTAGTGATTGGCCTCCTAGCTCTAACTTTAGTTCATTAATGCGTATGAAAAATATACTTTTCTTTGCCCTTTTTTTGCTTGGTGCTCAGTGCCTGCATGCACAGCCTATCAACAGAAAGGCCGTGGTGTTAAGACATACGGTTCTGAATACCACAGTGGATTCACTTTCCGCTCTCTCTGTTGGGAATGGTAATTTTGCATTTACGGTTGATGTTACGGGCCTGCAATCTTTTCCTGAGAAATATGCGAAGGGTGTTGCATTGGGTACACAAAGTATTTGGGGATGGCATAGCTTTGTGGATACTGCTAATTATCGCTACGAAGAAACACTAAAAAATTATGAGCAACAGGGTAGAAAAGTCTCTTATTCGGTGCAGCTTAAGCAGCCTGAACGAAATAAGAATGCAGTAAATTGGTTTCGTCTTAATCCTCATCGTTTACAGTTAGGAAATCTAGGACTTGATATTACGTTAAAAGATGGTTCACTGGCTTCAATCCATGATATCAAAAATATTCACCAAACCCTCAACTTATATACCGGCGAAATTATTTCTAAATTTACTGTTGAAAATATTCCTGTTCAAATCACTACGATTTGTCATCAGCAGAAAGATATCATTGGTATCAAAATTGTTTCTTCCTTGTTACTAGAAAAGCGGATTAAGCTAAAGTTGGTATTCCCTTATCCAACGGCAGAATTTAAAGACGCGGCAACAAACTATAAAGAACAAGATAAACACCAATCAGCCTTTGTTGAGCAGAAAGGGGGGATAAATTTTAGTCATGCAATTGATACTTCTAAATATTTTGTTTCGTTCAGCGGTCATTATGCAAAGGTGAATCAAGCAATGCCTCACTATTTTTTAATTGAGCCAATCCTTAAAGATTCGTTTGAATGTTCATTTGAGTTTGCACAAAAACTGACGGATGTTATTTTGCCTTTTAGCCAGATACAACACAATAGTCAATCTTTATGGAAGCAATTCTGGCAATCGGTTGCAGCCATTGATTTTGCAGGCAGTATCGATCCTAGGGCCAATGAACTAGAGCGTAGGGTTATTTTATCGGAATACCTTACTAAAATACAATGTAGTAATGCATATCCACCTCAAGAAACTGGGCTTACTTATAATAGTTGGTATGGGAAGCCGCATTTAGAAATGCATTGGTGGCATGCTTATCATTATGCTTTATGGGGAAGAGTAGATCTTATGGAAAAAAGTTTAGCATGGTATGCAAGGGTTTTTAATCAAGCGAAAGCAATAGCCACACGACAAGGGTATGAGGGTGTGCGATGGCAGAAAATGACCGATAATCAAGGAAGGGAAACACCCTCCTCCGTTGGGGCCTTACTCATTTGGCAACAACCTCATGTTATTAGTTTTGCCGAACTTTGTTATCGCAATTATCATAATCAACAAACCCTGGAAAAGTATAAAGATCTTGTTTTTGCTACTGCCGATTTTATGGCATCCTTTGCTTATTATGATGCTGTAAAAGGCAGATATCAGTTAGGAAAAAATGTAATTCCAGCACAGGAAAGGTTTAAGGCAGAAGAAACATTCAATCCCACCTATGAGCTGGCTTACTGGCATTGGGCATTAGCTATTGCACAGCAATGGCGTGTTCGCTTACATTTGCCGAGAAATAATAAATGGGACGATATCTTACAAAAATTGTCGCCGCTACCCATACAAGATCAAAAGTATTTATTTACTGAATCTGGCACCGACTCGTATACAAATCCTGAATACAAAACAGATCATCCATCGGTGTTGGGCGCATTAGGTATGTTGCCTAAATCGGAAATGGTAGATACTCTTATTATGCAAAATACTTTTAATTGGATCTGGAATAATTGGAGTTGGAAAGATACTTGGGGATGGGATTTTCCAATGGTTGCCATGACGGCTACGAGATTGGGTATGCCCGATAAAGCTATTGATGCGTTATTAATGCCTATTAGAACCAATACCTACTTAAATAATGGGCATAATTATCAAGATGATCGCTTAACGATTTATCTCCCGGGTAATGGCGGATTATTAACGGCCATTGCAATGATGTGTGCAGGGTATGATGGCTGTAAAACGATTCATCCAGGGATACCTGCCAATGGAAAATGGAAAGTAAAATTCGAAGGGTTTCATAGAATGCCTTAGTAGATAAATAAAAAGAGAAGCCCTCCAACAAATTTGCTGGAGGGCTTCTCTTTTTATTTACGGAGAGCTGTAGCAGCGCAACTATTTATTATTTATATTCTATAATAAATTCTTCTTTAGGAACTCTAACTTTTTTCATATTTACAAGCCAGTCGTTCGCAGCATCTCTATAACCTAGTGCTAGAAGGGTTACACTACGTAAGCCTTTTTCTTTCAAATTCAGTAACTCATCAAAAGCGGCATTATTGAAGCCTTCGATAGGTGTAGCATCCACTTTTTGTTCTGCTGCAGCAATAGCGGCTAAGCCTAGAGCTATATAGCTCTGTTTAGCAGCGTGTGTGTAATTTTCCTCAGCACTTTTCGCTAACACCATTTTTAGCAACATATTTCTGTAGTCATCTGTAGCACTATCAGGTAAATTACGTTCTGTATTATTTCTTGCAAACACTTTATTAATGCGTTCTTCGGTATAATTATCCCAAGCAACAAAAGCCAATACATGCGAAGCGTCGGTAATTTGGCTTTGACCAAATGCGATTGGCTTAATTTTTTCGAGTAATTCTTTATTGCTGATGACTAGAATTTGGAAGGGTTGTAATCCCGATGATGTTGGGGCAAGCCTTGCTGCTTCTAAGATATAATCAACTTTTTCTTGTGGAACGATTTCTCCGTTCATTTTCTTTGTAGCATAACGCCATGCTAGGTCATTCATTAAACTCATATTGCTATTTTTTTATTTTTTGTGAACATTAAATGCAAAGCTAAACCATAATTGCATTTAATATGCTGATTTACAATCTAAATCATGTTAAATCATTATTAGGGATGCAAAAAAAGCAGATAATACTTCTCTTGTATCTTCAAATCGTCGGTAGGGAATAGAAAAAGGGAAGTATAAAGCGCATTTGACCCTATCTGGTATTTTTACCCCATTTATTTTTGGGTATGGAAGATCTGCTTTTAGTGAATCAGAAAATTAAAAAATATAAAGCTGTACATTTAATAACTATAAAAATTTTTCTACGATTGTCATTCAGTATTAGTTATTAAAAATATTTATTAAGATGCATAGGTTTCAGCGATCCATTGTTTTAGTTGCCATCATTAGTATTACGCTGTTGCAATGTGAAAAAGCTACTTGTCAGCAAAGCATATTTCAATTATTAAGTGATAGAGTTAGAGACGATGTTTTTGCCGAGTCGGAGCAGGGCTTAGATAAATTAATGCTAAAAAAGCTACAAACCATTACTTCTAGTGGGTCATGGAACGAGATCAATTATTTTAAACCAGAAGGCGATAAATTATGGGCCCCAACGGCTCATCTTAGAAATGTGCAATCTCTGGCGATGGCTTATATAAGCCCTAATAGTGTATATCGTGGCGATTCGGTCGTATATAAAAACATTGTTACTGCACTATTTTTTTGGAATCAATTAGATCCTATTTGTCCAAATTGGTGGGATAACGAAATATCTCATCCGCAAATAATCGGACAAATTCTAATTCTCATGAAATATGGGAAAAGTCAATTACCTATTACATTAGCCGAGTCTTTGATTGCTAAAATGAAACGGGGCAATGTGTTTAAACAAACTGGCGCTAATAAATTAGATATTGCATTACATCAAGTGTATCGGGCTATTTTAACCCAAAATAAAAGCTTATTAGATACGGCCCTTAGTCAGGCCTTCGAGCCTATTTGCTATACAACAAAAGAGGGGTTACAATACGATAATTCTTACATGCAACATGGTCCACAATTGCAAATTTCGAGCTATGGGTCTGTATTTATTAGTGGGGAATTTAGAGTGGCTAGCTATGTAGAAGGTACTTCGTTTGCATTGGATAGTAGTAAGAAAAAATTACTATTTGACTACTATCGTAATACCTTTTTAAAAGCCATTAGAGGTCGTTATAGCGACTTTAATGTGGAAGGTAGAGGAGTAAGCCGCCCCAATGTTTTAGACAAAATAGCAGAGGCTAAAAGGTTAAGAACGGCTATGTTTATCGATCCCAATCATCTAGCCATTTATAAGAGTGCTTTAGATAGAATAACGGAGTTGACTAGGCCAGATGATGGTATTGAGCGGTTGCACACTCATTATTGGAATTCGGATTATACCCTTCATATCCGAAAAGATTATTCGTTTAATGTTCGAATGGTATCAAATAGAACCAAGCGTACAGAATCGGGTAATAGTGAAAATATTTATGGGAAATATATGCCCGACGGGTCTACTAATATTCAAAGAAGTGGCGCTGAATATTTTAATATCATGCCTATATGGGAATGGGATAAGATACCTGGTATTACCGCTCGTAATTATCCAGTAGATCGCCCTACCACCATTCAATGGGGTGAGACGGGTAGTGGCTCATTTACGGGTGGTGTTTCGGATAGTGTTTATGGAATAAGTGCGTATGCTTTGAACTATGATAGTGTGAAAGCGAATAAAGCCTGGTTTTTTTTCGATGAGGAAGTAGTTTGTTTGGGGGCAGGTATTAGTAGTGCTGTTGTGGAGCCCATAAATTCAACATTGAATCAATGTATGTTAAATGGCCCCGTAACCATGAAGACAGCGCAGGGTATACAAAAGCTAGCAGTCAACACCCCCTCTTTTCAGTCTAATCAATTACAGTGGGTATTACACGACAGTATTGGTTATTTCTTTCCCATGGCCGGGAATATTCATATTAGTAATACGGAACAGCAGGGTAGTTGGAATCATATTAATCTTACCAAATTATCGGTTATGGTAAAGCATCCGGTATTCAAGATGTGGGTAGATCATGGCGTTCATCCGCAGGGGGAGCAATATGCATATATTGTTTCTCCTGCTAAGGCGAATGTGGCGGCAATGAATGCATATCCTATAGAAAATATTGTAATACTCGCCAATACCGATACGATTCAGGCAGTAAAGCAGTCGGCATTAAATATGCTAGCGATTGTTTTCTATAAGCCAGGAAGCATAACCGATCATCAAATTTCGGTGTCGGTAAATAAACCTTGTATTGTACTATTGAAGCAACTTGAAACCGAAACACCCCTGTTGTATGTTTGTGACCCAACACAAAACGAAAACAGTATTGAACTTGCCATACAAATGCCCAAGTTGAATGGTGTTCAAAAAATTAAAATAAATTTACCTAGCTATCCACAAGCAGGGTCTTCTGTTCGTTATGATATAAAAACAAATCTCAATTAATTTAGATTGGTCTTTATATAGTCACTTGGGTTTTTGCCGAATTGTTTTTTAAACTCTTTGCTGAAATATTTTCTGTCGCTAAAGCCAACTTGATAGGCAACTTCATAAATCGTAGATCCTTTCTGTGTTAGCAGATAGGCTGCTTTTTTTAGACGTATCGATTTAATAAAATCATGGATTGTTAAGCCTGTAATCGCCGCTAATTTTTTGTAGAGTACCCCATAGCTCATGGCTACTTTTCGCGAAAGCATAGTTACATTTAATTCTGGGTCATCGATATGCGCTTCAATGATGCTAATAACTTTTTGTAGAAAATCGTTGTCGATTGTATTGAGCCCTATTTTTTCATCTCTTAGTTCCCCATCCTCGTGCTCAATAGTAATAGCGGGCAAACTTACTATTTGGTTGCTTATTTGTTGTCTTAATTTTTCACGATAACTGAGTAAATTTCTTAGGTGCAAGAGCAACATTTGAATACTAAATGGTTTGGTTAGGTATATGTCGGCACCTACCTCTAAGCCATTTATTTGATTGTTTGATCCAGTCTTAGCTGTTAGTAAAATAACAGGGATATGACTTGTTCTTTCGTCTGATTTTAGTTTACTGCAAAGCGTAAAACCATCCATTTCTGGCATCATTACATCGCTGATGATAATGTCGGGGATCACCTCTATGGCAGTATCCAATCCTAGCTTTCCATTCTCACTTTCAAAAATGGTATAATGGTTTTTTAATACCTCTTTTATAAAACTGCGTACTTCTTGGTTATCTTCTATGAGTAAGATGGTAAATAAGCCTTTTTCTTGATTCCTACTTTTGGGTTCAAAATACGTGTTAGCTAATTCGAATTTTTCATTGGGCAAATGAGCTTCTGGTAATGATGGTATAGGGTTAGCTATGATTTGATTCTCTGAAAAATGAGCTTTTCCTGTTAGTAATGTTACTGTAAAGCAGGTGCGTCGATTATCGGCTAGCTGGATATTGCTTTCTACGGCTATATTTCCTTTGTGTAATTCTACAATACTTTTTGCAAGGGCAAGGCCAATGCCATAGCCTGTATTTTGCTCGTTATGGTCGTTTTCTTGGTAATAGTTATCGAAAAGTTTTTCTATATTTTCGGGAGAGATTCCTTTACCATTGTCAATGATTTTAATTTCTACGCTTCCCTTTTTATTTTCTATAATGATATTGATGATGCCTCCATTGGGGGTAAATTTATAAGCATTGGAAAGAATATTGGTGAACACTTTTCGAAGCTGCTCCTTGTCGAAATAAACATCCATGATATTGGCTGTTGTAATAAATTCTGTTTGTATGTTTCTGCTAACTGCCACATCGCGAAATGAATCATATATAGAATTGAGGAAAGCAACGATATTCCAATAGCCAATATGTAATACTAAATTACCTGTTTCGGCTTTTCTAAAATCCATTAACTCGTTAACTAATTCTAATAGATTGTCGGAATTTGTTTTTATGGTTTGTAGTTGTATACTATCGGCATTGATACTTTTCTCGCTCATTAAAAGTTTTTCAACCGGACCTGTAATGAGCGAAAGGTGTGTTCTTATTTCGTGCGAGATGTTGGTAAAAAAGTTTATTTTAAGTTGTGTTAATTCTTGGTCGCGTTCAAGCAAGGCTCTTAGGAAAAAGAATCGGATAACAGAAAAGGAGAGGAATAAGATGAGTAGTATATAAAACGAATAGGCCCACCAAGTTCTCCAGAAGGGTGGCAATACTGTTATTTTTAATGTAATTGGATTACCCCACACCCCATCGTTATTAGTGCCATTGGCTCTAAATAGATAATTTCCTACTGGAAGGTTCGTATAGGTTGCAGTTGGATTGTTTGTTCTATTCCAGCCATTATCAAATCCTTCAAGTGTATATTTATAGGTATTTTTTTCTGGCTTCACAAAATTTAGGGAAGCAAATTTTATAGTGATTAGATTTTCGTTGTACTTTAATTCAATGTTCTTGGTAAAATTGATATTGTTATTGAGTAGGCTATTTTTCTTAGCTAGATTGATGGGGTCATTAAATAAATAAAGGTCAGTGAATACAAGTGGTGGAGGCATCTTGTTTTCATCAATATTTTCGGGTAAAAAGCTTATTAAGCCATTATATCCACCAAAGAACATTTCGTCGTTGGTGGTTTTTAAAAATGAATTGTTATTGAAGATATTGCCGGTTAGTCCATCGCTGGTAGTATAATTATTAAAACTATTTTCGGATGGATTATATTTTGCAAGACCATTGCTAGTGCTGATCCATAAATTATTTCTTTTATCTTCTAGTATGCCTAATACATTGTTATTAGATAATCCGTCTTTCTCGGTATAAGTTGTTATATTTTTTTCTGTTTTATTGTATTTCGATAGCCCACCATAATATTCGCTAAACCATATCTGTTGCTGATGGTCTTCGAAAATAGTATTGATGCTGGGGTTAGTATTTTTTCGATTGAGTAGTATTATTTTATTGTTTTCTGGGTTAAAATAATACAGACCATTTAGGGTGCCTATCCATATTTGTTTTTCGGAGTCTTCTAGTAGCGATGAAATAGATATGTTGCCTAAAGCAGCAGCTACTGTATTTTGATCGTCTATTGTAAGTGTAAGGTTATTTCGGTGAAATATTTTTAGTCCTTTTTGTGTAGCTACCCAAAATTGGTTATTACTAGTTTCTAAAATCGCGAGGATCTCTAATCCAAAAGTTGATTGATCTTTTTCGTTGTACAGATATCGAATAAAATGATTCGTTTTTTTATCTAAAACATTTAATCCGCCCCCATGTGTGCCAATCCAAATATTGCCCGATTTATCTTTATACACCACTTTTATTAGATTAGAGCCTACCGAAAAAGGGTTATTGGGCTTATTCTGATAGTTGGTAATGGTATTGTTCTGCCGGTTTAAATAATTGAGTCCATCGCCTTCTGTGCCTATCCATAAGTTCTTACTATTGTTATCTTCAACAATCGAGCTTATCACATTATTGATGAGGGTAGAGTGATAATTGTTTTTGGAGTAATTCGAAAAAGTGGTTTTATACGAAGAGATGCTATTAACGCCTCCAAAAAAAGTGCCTAACCAAATGGTATTATTATTATCCATGAATAGGCTGTATATAGAATTTTGGCTAATACTTTTTACATTTTCTGGGTCATGTTTATAAGAAATAAAGCTTTGATTTTTGGGATCAAGTATACTCAGTCCTTCCTGTGTGCCAATCCAAATATTGCCCAATTTGTCGCATAATAAATCTCTAATGTTGTTATTCAGTAAGCTTTTTGGGTTTGCATCCGCGTGTAAAAATGGGGTGAATGTATGATTGTTTTCGTGATAAAGGTTTAGTCCGCCATGCCTTGTTCCAATCCATAGATTGTGTAACTTATCTTCAATTATCGAAGTAATATAATCATCGCTGATGGTATTGGGAATTGCGTTGTTATTAACGAATATTTCGGCTTGCAGCTTTCCATTTTTCAGAAGCATCTTAACGAGTCCTTTATCAGTCCCCACCCATAGATTGTTTTTGCTATCTTCGAAAATAGTTCGAATGTTATTACTAGCTAGCATGGGAGCCTCCGATAAATTCAATGGTTTAAAACTATTTTTATTTCTATCAGTAAGTTGTCTTAGTCCTTTGTCAGTCCCAACCCATAGCTCCCCTTTTTTGGTTTCGTAGATGCAATTAATGGTATTATTTTTCAATATTGCATTGTTAGCAGACTGCATAAATATTTGTTCAAAGGCATCGCTCTCGGGATGGTATTTATTCAGTCCATAACTTGTGCCCACCCATAACGTATGTCGAGAGTCGGATAGTAAGCATAAAATATAATTAGATGAAATACTATGTTTATTTTGTTCGTTGTTTTGGTATACTTTAAAGCCTTTCGAATCAAACCTATTCAGTCCATATTGGGTGCCAAACCACATAAATCCAAGACTGTCTTGTGCAATGGCAAGTACCGAATTTTGGGAAAGTCCATTTTGGGTGTTTAAATGGTTAAATCCGAATTCCTGTGCAAAACAATTATTTGTAATTAGGTATAGGAAGACCGTTAAGCGAAATAATATTTTCATTAATCTAATGGCAATAGTGGTTAGAAAATATTGAATCCCATTTACGCCCTATTGTTTTGTTGATCACAACAGGTAGCAATGGTGATATATATTACAAAGTAATAAATTTGTTTTTAGACTTTTAAAAGTAAAATATTTGTTCTAAGGAAATATTTTAAGCGGGTAACTAATTTATGTAAGTCTCATTTTATTTAAACTTCATGGGTTTCAATTTATAATGCTATTTTGGACTTATTCGAGATAGGTTCAAGACTTGTTCGACTCTACGGTATAAATTCAAGCACCTGAGTCGAACAAGTCTCGAACCAGTCATGGTTAAAGTGCCTACCAAAGGGTATCTAATGGGATGGGCAATTGTTATTTACTTGTTCGATGATCTAAACTTAAAATAATCCGTATTTTTTGTCTATTGGGTCTATATTTCTAAAATTTCACCCCTATTCATTAAAGATTCTGCCCCTACTTCTTTCAGAATGTAGAGAACTTTACAATTCAACCTTGTTTTTTGCGTGTAGTTTCTTTAGGGTGGGTTTGAATAGTTGGAAAGGGTTTTAAATTGGCAAGCCCAATCGAAATCTCTATTAAACTTTAATTATTATCCTTATTGCATTGGGTATGATACAGCTGTGAAAATAATAAAAAATAATGCCATTGGTTTGTAAAAGGAGAATTTTAAAAACTACCTTCATAGGGCCTAGCGTGAATAATGATAGGGTAATAAAATAGTAAGTATAAAATGAAAAAGTTAAGCCTCTTTTATTGGTTATTGGTTAGTTTGTTTTCTGCTGCATCTGCACAGGGTAAGCATGATTTTGCCTTGTCGAGTAAGGGCTTTTTATTAGATGGAAAGCCTTATCAAATAATTAGTGGAGAAATGCATCCAGCCCGCATACCTAAGGAGTATTGGCGACATCGTATTCAAATGGCCAAGGCAATGGGCTGTAATACGATTGCTGCTTATGTTTTTTGGAATTACCATGAAACAAAAAAAGGGGTATTTGATTTTAGTACCGAGAATAGAAATATCGGCGAATTTATTCGCATTTGTCAGCAGGAGGGTATGTGGGTAATACTTAGGCCTGGTCCTTATGTATGTGCAGAGTGGGATTGGGGTGGGTTACCCACCTACCTGCTTCAGATTCCAGATATAAAGATCCGCTGCATGGATGCTAGGTATATGGAAGCAGTTACTCGTTATGTACAACATTTGAGCAAAGAAGTAAAGCCTTTATTATGTGCCAATGGTGGCCCCATCATCTTAACACAGATCGAAAATGAATATGGCAGTTATGGGAATGATAAAGAATATTTAATGACCTTAAAAAGGTTATGGCAACAAAATGGAGTGAATGGTTCTTTTTACACTGCCGATGGTGCAACTCCACAGATGCTTGATGCGGGTACATTGCCCAATGTAGCAATAGGGCTAGATCCTGGTGTATCGGATGCCGACTTTTTAGAAGCGTATAAAGAAAATCCTGATGTGCCTTCATTTGGTTCCGAAATATATCCAGGATGGTTAACACATTGGAAAGAAGCATGGCAGCATCCGGATACCATCGAATTGAAGAAAGATATTTCATATTTACTCAGTCATGGAAAATCATTTAATCTTTATGTTATTCATGGAGGTACAAATTTTGGTTTTACTGCAGGAGCCAATGCCTTTAGTGCTACACAATTTCAGCCCGATATTACTAGTTACGATTACGATGCGCCTATCAACGAACAAGGAAATCCTACTGCCAAATATTTCATGCTCCGCAAGCTCATAGCAGCATCGGTGAGTTATAAGATTCCCGATATGCCAATGCCTATTCAAAGTATTTCAATTCCGCCAATTACACTAAAGCCCTTTACTAGTATTTGGAACAATTTACCAAAACCCTTTGCGGCTCCACAACCTAGGCCCATGGAGTATTATAATCAACAGAAAGGGCTAATTTTATACAGCACCAAATTAATTGGGCATAAAGCGGGAAAACTAACTATTACCGAGCCCCACGATTTTGCACTCGTATTTTTAGATGGAAAATTCGTGGATACGATTCATAGAGACGGTGGAAAATGGACGGTCATGCTGACTAAAACGGGTAACAAAAATCCAAAATTAGATATCCTAGTAGAAGCCATGGGGCATATTAATTTTGCCCAATACATGATTGATCGAAAAGGAATAACTGATAGAGTTACCCTAAATGGAATGACTTTAATGAACTGGGATACTTATTTGTTACCTATGGATAAAAATTTTATCGTATCGCTAAAGTCCTCCGAAAACGAATCTTCCAAAAAAGGGATGTTCTTTAAAGGAGATTTTGAGCTCAGTAAAACAGGAGATACTTATTTCGATATGGCTAAGTATACAAAAGGGGTAGTATATATTAATGGGCATAACCTAGGTCGCTATTGGAATGTAGGTCCACAACAACGTTTATACTGTCCGGCTAGTTGGTTAAAAGCTGGTAAGAACGAAATTTTAGTCTTTGATATGGTACAAGAAAAAGTGGCTGAAGTGCAAGGTATGCCCTCATTATAAATGAAAGGGCAGCTGATTGTACTAGCTCATTCAATAATTTGATTCATAAACTTACATGCATGGAAAGAAGAAATTTTATTAAGTGGTCGTCGTTACTAAGCTTTTCGGGCTTTGCAGCTAACAGTGATGTTTTTGCAGCAAACCATAAAGCATTATTTGAAGCCCAGAATTTCGTTAATGATGATCGTGGTTATTGGGTATCATTACTAGATAAAATAGCGAGTCCTATATTGTCGAATATGAGTGTAGGTGCGTTAAAGAAAAACATGAAAGTTGAATACAGCGGAATTTGGGATGGTAGACCCAAAGAAGTGGCTTATATGGAAGCTTTTGGTAGGTTAATTGCAGGACTAGCGCCTTTTGTTGCATTGCCCCATGAAGATACGGTTGAAGGAAAGATTAGGCAGCGTTTGCAATGGCAGATTCAACAAAGTCTTACGCATGCTGTAAATCCGGAGAGTCCCGATTATTTAAGTTGGGGCTCTAGTAAAAACACACAGCCTTTAGTGGATGCCGCCTATATAGCTCAAGCCTTATTAACGGCTCCCGATGCACTATGGCAGCCATTAGACACCATAACAAAGAAGCGGCTCATTCAGGAGTTTAAAAACATTCGGCAAATAAAACCTTGGAAGAATAATTGGGTACTATTTGCTGCCATGATCGAAAGTTTTTTATTGAGTATTGATGAAGAAATAGATGCTGCAAGGATCGATGGAGCCATCGAAAAAATAGAACAATGGTATGTTGGCGATGGTTGGTATAAGGATGGAGAACTGTTTCATTTTGACCATTATAATGGATATGTTATTCAGCCCATGTTAGTGCAGGTATTGGAAGTAAATGTAAACAAGGGTAGAAGGGATAAGAAAGAGTATGATCTTGCTTTAAAAAGAATGCAACGTTATGCTTCTTTTCAAGAAAGGTATATCTCGCCCGAAGGTACTTTTCCTCTTATTGGAAGGTCATCTACTTATCGCCTAGGGGCTTTTCAACCCTTAACAAAATTAGCACTAGAGAACAAGCTACCCGATGGTATTAAGCCTGCCCAAGTACGTTGTGCTTTAACCAAGGTAATGAAACGAATATTCATTCCATCAACCTTTACAAAAGAGGGTTTGTTAACCTTGGGGTTAGTGGGCAATCAGCAAAAAGATCTTGCAGACTATTATTCTAATACAGGTAGTATGTATATTACTTCTCTGGTGTTTTTACCCTTGGGATTACCGGCCTCTCATGCGTTTTGGGTAGATGGGTTTGAGGAATGGACACAATTAAAAGCATGGTCAGGCAAACCATTTAAGAAAGATTATGCAGTAGATTACTAAAGGAGAATGCTCTGCTAGGCCTGTATTTTATTCAGATTTTCTCCACCTAAAAAATAGGAAATAGGGGTAGATATCTACAAAGTAACGAAGGATGCTTAGCAAAAGAGGTATAGGTTGTAGGTATTCGATACTCAACAACAGCGCTATTATAGGCTTTTTTAGCCTAATTAATGAGCCAAAGAATTTTGGCAGAGAGGCTTAAAATTCATATTTTTATTTTAGACAAAAAAATAGGTACTGCGATTAGTTATTCACTATCTATTTTGTATTTACAAAAAAAAACTTAGCTTGTGCCGAGTTACTAACCATTAAACTTAAAACTATGGACACTTCAAAAATGATTAAAGCATATTGCCTTAAGACAAAAGAAAAAAATGTTCCTATGCAAGATGCTGTTATTAAGAAAACTGCAAAAGGAGGCTACATGGCTGCTGGTCATGATGGAAAGGGAAATAAGATGGCTGCAATTTTAGGCGAAGCGAAAGCTTTACAAGCAATTGCTGATGGCGTTGCTACAAAAGGATTCTAATAAATAGTTGTCTACGAAAAAGTCCTGAGTCTTTCAAAGACTCAGGACTTTTTGTTTTATCAATATAGTCGATGATAGCCTTGGGATGCACTCCATAAAATGCGGTGGTAATACCTAGGTAGTATTAAGCCTTTTTATTAACCGCTTCATGCATCTGCTTAATAAATTTAAGCATCGTTTCCATATTTTTAATAGGCTCAACTACCAATAAAAAGTTTTTTCCTGCCTGTTTTAATTTAGCTTTATTGGTGCCTGTTTGTATAAAAGTTAATACGTTTTTAAAGAGGTCCGACTCGAAATAGGGCGAATCGGGTTTGTTAATAAAATAACAACGTAGTATTTCGCTTTTTAAGGTCATTTTTTCGAATCCTAGCTCTACGGCCATCCACCTGCATCGAACAATAGTAAAAAGGTCTTCTACTGGTGCAGGAATGGGTCCAAAGCGATCCGTCATTTCTTTATTAAACGCTAATAAGTCCTCTTCTTTCTTGCAATTATCTAGTCTGGTATATAAAGATAAACGTTCGGTAATACTTTCAACATAGGCATCAGGGATCAGGATTTCTAGGTCCGTATCGATGGTGCAATCGCTTACAAAATCATCTTGTTTAGCTATTTCATCTTTAAAGAGATCTTTAAATTCTGTTCTCTTTAGTTCATGGATAGCCTCCTCTAAAATTTTCTGATACATTTCGAAGCCTATCTCTGCCATAAAGCCTGTTTGTTCACCTCCCAGCATATTTCCAGCACCTCTTATATCTAGGTCGCGCATGGCAATCTGGAAGCCACTGCCTAGATCGCTAAACTGCTCTAGGGTTTGTAGGCGTTTGCGAGAATCTGTTGGTAAAGTACTCATTGGAGGAGCCAATAAATAGCAGAATGCTTTTTTATTGCTACGGCCAACTCTGCCTCTTAATTGGTGTAAATCGCTTAATCCAAAATGGTGTGCATTATTTACGATTATGGTATTTGTGTTGGGAATATCAACACCGCTTTCTACAATATTGGTACATACTAGTACATCATATTTTTTGTCGATGAAGTCTAGAATTCTTTCTTCTAGCTCATTGCCCTCTAGTTGTCCATGAGCAAATCCAATACTTAAATCAGGGCAAAGGCCTTGAATGAGGCCTGCCATCTCTGCTAATCCTTGTACTCGGTTATGAATAAAGAAAACTTGTCCCCCTCTTTCAGTTTCAAAATAAATAGCATCACGAATAAAATCGTCATTAAAAACCTTTACTTCGGTCTGTATCGGTTGTCGATTAGGAGGAGGGGTATTAATGATGCTCAAGTCGCGTGCCCCCATTAAACTAAACTGAAGTGTTCTTGGAATAGGGGTAGCGGTTAGTGTTAGGCAATCTACATTTGTTTTTAATGTTTTTAATTTCTCTTTATGGCCTACTCCAAATTTTTGTTCCTCATCAATTACCATCAAACCCAAATTTTTAAACTTCACTTCTTTGCCTAGTATACCATGTGTGCCAATAATAATATCGATCTTGCCCTCTTCTAAACGTTGTAAGGTTTCTTTCTTTTCTTTTGAAGATTTAAAACGGTTTATAAAGTCGACTGTAACAGGAAAGTCTTTTAATCTTTCGCTAAAAGTTTTATAATGTTGAAAGGCAAGTATAGTAGTTGGCACTAGGATTGCTGCTTGTTTGCCATCGCAGCAGGTTTTAAAGGCTGCACGAATTGCGATTTCAGTTTTACCAAAGCCTACATCGCCGCATACTAATCGGTCCATGGGCGAACTGCTTTCCATATCTTGCTTTACATCGGCAGTAGCTTTACTCTGGTCGGGTGTATCTTCATAAATAAAAGAAGCCTCTAATTCTGTTTGCATATAGTTGTCGGGCAAATGCTGAAATCCTTGCTGGGCCTTTCTTTGTGCATACAGTTTAATAAGGTCGAAGGCAATCTCTTTTACTTTTACTTTTGTTTTTTCTTTCAGCTTATTCCAAACATCACTGCCTAATTTATTAATCTTAGGAACAGTACCTTCTTTGCCAGTATATTTTGAAATTTTGTGAAGCGAATTAATATTCACATATAAAATATCACTGTCTCTATATATAATTCTAACGGCTTCTTGTATTCGTCCATTTACCTCAATTTTCTGTAATCCACTATAAGTGCCAACGCCGTGATCTATATGCGAAACATAGTCGCCTGGATGTAGATCTCGGAGTGTTCTTAAGGTAAGCGCTTTACTTTTATTATAGGCTTGCTTTACTTTATATTTATGGTAGCGCTGAAATATCTGGTGATCGGTATAGCAAATTATTTTTAAGTCTTCGTCGATATACCCTTCATGAATACTTTTTGCGATAGGGGTAAATTGGATGGCTGTATGAAGGTCTTCGAAAATGCTATTGAGACGTTCAAGCTGTCGGGGTTGTTCGGCAAAAATATAAATGCGATACTGCTGATTTTCGTGTTCTTTTAAATCTTTGATCAATAAATCGAACTGCCTATTGAAAGAGGGTTGTGATGTAGTATTAAATAGAATCTCGCAATTGGCAAATTGCGATCTATGTCCAAACTCAATCAAGTGTCTTTGTTTCATTTGGCGTTCAAGTGTAGCTACAGGAACAAAATCTTCTAAGGAAACAACTTTTAGAATTTTTGTATCCTCCTCATCATCCTCATTTTCTACTTTCTTATTCTCTACAATATCAAGTTCGTTTTGTGCTAAATAAAATCCAAGATTCTCTTCCTCTGTTTCAATTTTTTGTTTAATAACATCCCAGTCTTTCAGCCAAACGATCGTATTGGCTGATAAATATTCGAATAAAGACACTTTCTCACCTTCCTGGAATTGTGTTTCAACATTTGGGATGATATTTACTTGCAAGATCATTCTTTCGCTCAACTGTGTTTCTGGATCGAAGATGCGAATACTGTCTACATCATTTCCAAACAGTTCTATTCGGTAAGGTTTTTCATTGCCAAATGAATAAATGTCTAAGATGCCACCACGTAGGGCAAATTGCCCGGGTTCGTAAACAAAATCTGTTCTGCTAAAACCATACAGGATGAAGAGTTCCATCAATCCCTCTAAATTAAGCGTATCATTGGTTTTGATGCTAATGATATTACTGCGAAGGGTCTTGGATTGTACTACTTTTTCGAATAAAGCCTCTGGGTAGGTGATGATTATTTTTTTATTACCCCCTGCAGAAAGTTTAGTTAACATTTCAGTGCGCAACATCACATGCGATGAATTGAGTAACTTAAAGTTTTTCCTCGTTTTAAAAGAAGATGGAAAATAAAAAAGATCTAGCGCCTCGGTTAAATTCTCTATTGTATTATGAAAGTAGGCTGCTTCTTCTAGGTCGTTTAAAACCACTAAATGGTTTAATTCTTGACAGTTTGGATGGAGGAAGATGCTGCTCAGCAAAAACTCAGCACTACTGCCTTGCAAATTCTTCAGAAATATTTTTTGAGCATCGGCAATAGCTAACCTGTCCACCAACTGAAAAAGGAGGGGAGAATTTCGATACTGTTCTAACAACACATTTAAATTCATAACAACGTTGCAAATATAATTGCTTAGCGCCTAATACAAAATTAATAAGTTGTACCTAAATCAACTTTAATAGTGGTTTGTGTTATTTTTTTAGTATTTACGGTCACTAAATCAATATTATTTTCGGCATCAGATGTATTTCCATACAAAAGATTGCCTACTTTAGTAAATAGAGAATAGGATCCGGTTGGTAATCCTATGCGGAAATGTCCAGTGCTATCTGATTGAACGGTGGAAATGAGTTTTTTATGGATCGCAAAATAAAAAGCAGATGTTTCTTTTCTATCTACATCTTTAATGTTGGTGGGTTCGTAAATGTAAAGGACCGTTGAAAATCCATTTGCATTTTGAGGGGGTCTATTCGGGTATGGCATTAGATTGCCACTGCGCTTATAAACGAAGCCTTCAATGCCCTGCTGAACAGGTAAGGTTGTTTTTTTGTTTTTCGTAGTTAAGCAGCTAATAGTAACTAAACTGAACAAAAAAAAGTTCAAAAATTTTATTTTCATACCACAAGTTGCGTTTTGAAAGAATCTAATGTAGTACATTTTTAAGATCATTATAATTAAATTGCATGTGTATAAAAAGTTTGATATTCTTAATCTGTTTTAGTATTTCTTTCACAGCGTTTTCGCAGGAGAGAAGCGATTTAAAGGTATTACAATCTTTTGCAACGGCTCATCGAATTAAAGAAAATGATGAATATAATCGGGCTATTTGGATGGCTAAACAAAAAGGTTGGCCCCTAACTCGTATTGGAAAAAATGGAACCATTTTTTCGTTACAACGTATCGATTTTTTGGGCAATCCTATCTATTATTCCACCTTTAATAATACCATTGCTGCTGCAACCACAAGGGCTAATCAGCTGTGGCCAGGGGGAAGTTCAGGACTTAATTTGTCGGGTGCCTCAACAGCTGTAAGTGCTAAGCTAGGGATTTGGGATGGGGGTGTCATTTTAAAAAGTCATGTAGAGTTTGCAACCATAGGTGCAGGCTCTCGCATTCTGCAAAAAGATTCTGCCACTGCCAAACACGATAATGATGAACATGCCACCCATACTTCTGGAACATTGGTTGCAACGGGTGTGAACCCTATTGCCAAGGGTATGGCTTTTGGGATGAAACAATTAATCGCTTATGATTATTATAACGAATTTTCGGAAATTGCTTCAGAGGCTTCCAATCTGCTAATATCTAATCATTCTTATGGTATACCTGGTGGTTGGGCATATGATGGAACCAATTGGAGCTGGAATGGAGATACTACCATTAGTAGAACTGAATCTTACTATTTCGGCTATTATAGTAATGAAGCCAGGACCTATGATACCATTGCTTATGCTGCGCCTAATTATTTAATGGTTTTTTCGGCAGGTAATTCTAATGGAAATAATGGAAATGGTCTAGGCCCTGCTATTGGAGCTTCCTACTTATACAATGGTGGAACCAAAGTTAATAGAACCACGTTCCTACAAAATAATCCAACCTATGGTTCTGTAGCGATGGGGCAAACGGCAAAAAATATTTTAACGGTTGGTGCTGTTTCCGGATTACCTAATGGATATAACACATCAAGTGATGTACAAATAGCATCTTTTAGTTCTTGGGGTCCTACCGACGACGGCCGCATTAAACCCGATATAGTTGCAGATGGGGTAGGGGTCACTTCTACTAGTAATGCCTCTACAACATCTTATGCTACCTTAGATGGAACTTCAATGTCTTCTCCCAATGCAGCTGGTTCATTATTATTGTTGCAGGAATATTATAATCAAAAACATCCCGGTATTTTTATGCGTGCTTCTACCCTAAAAGCCTTAGCAGTGCATACAGCAGATGAAGCAGGCCCCGCAGCTGGGCCAGATTATACTTATGGGTATGGCTTATTAGATGTGTTAAAAGCTTCTAGTGTTATTAGTTCTTCTTTTAATCAAAAAACCGACACGATCATTGAGAAGACTTTGAATAGTGGACTGCCTTATACCGCTTCATTTATCGCTTCGGGCAGTGGTCCTATTAAAGCAACTATCGTGTGGACAGACCCAGCAGCTACTGTAATAACAGATAATGCGAGCATCTTAAACAATACAAGCCCAAGGTTGGTGAATGATCTAGATTTGCGTATTACTGGAGGCGGCAACACTTATTATCCTTGGATACTTAATCCTGCTAGCCCTACTGCGCCAGCCACAAAAGGAGATGATAAGTTAAACAATATTGAAGTGGTTCAAATAGATAGTGTTGTTCCGGGTAAAACCTATGCCATTACGGTTTCAAATAAGGGTAGTTTGTTGGGAGGCAATCAGGTATTTTCATTGATTGCAAGTGGTATTGGTGGTACTGCATTCTGTACTTCTGCAGGCTTAAGTACCACAGCAGGTGCCGCAATTGATAGCGTGGTAATGGCAGGTATTGCTAATAAAAATTTGTCTAATGCAGGCTATACCGATTATACTAATTTAAGTGGAAGTATAGAGCCTGCTCAAACGATTCCAATCACGGTATCTGTCCGTAATCGAGATGCCTCTGCTAATCCACGCATCGTAAGTGTTTTTATTGATTATAATGGCAATGGAATATTTGAACCTTCTGAACTAGTGGCTCAAAGTGCTGTCATAAATGCCAGTACAGGTAAGCTCAATGCTAGCATTGTCTCGCCACTAAATCTAACTATTGGTAATACCTTATTAATGAGGGTAATAGTAGAAGAAACTAGTAATGCTGCTAGCATTAGCTCCTGCGGAACTTATCCAGTTGGCGAAACAGAAGATTTTAGAGTAAAAGTGGTGGCACCTAGTCATGATATTGGCTTAACGCAAGTATTAGCACCTGTTTTAGGAGGTAGATATAATGCCTCGCAGTTATTATCGGTATCTGTAAGAAATTTGGGTACCACTGCCATGTCGAATATAGCGTTTACCGCAACTATAAAAAGTGGTGCTACTTTGATTGCTAATTTATCGGGTGTTTTCCCCTCTACTGTAAGTGCAGGTAATAATATGATTTATACTTTTCAAACGCCTTTTAACTTGGATGCAGCAACCACCTATACCATTAGTGTAATAGCAAAGGCATCGGGTGATCAAAATGCAACAAACGATACCTTATTGCAAACCATTACTACTGCTGCTAAATCGTTGCTAACGGGTGTAGCAGAAGTATGTAGTTCAAATACAGCCTTTCTGAAAGTGAATAATCCATCTACCTCAAAATATTTTTGGTATGCTGCTATGCCAACAGCAACGAGTTCCCCATTATTAGTAGGTAGTACCGGTAGTACAGCAACTATTCCTACCAATAATACCTACTATCTAAGTACTGGGGCAAGGGCCTCTGTTGGGCCTGCAGACAAGTCTGTATATGGCTTAGGAGGGTATATTTCGGCTTCAACTCCTTATAATGGTGGTTATACCTACGATTCAGCCGCCGTACCCTTAGTTATTGAAACAGCTAAAATTTATGCTAACAGTCCGGGTCAAGTAAAAATTGCGGTACATCCGGGTACAAAAACGAGTATTTATCCTTCGGCGGGCGATAGTGTTATTGTTGATGTATATCCAAATCTTGACAATAATGGAAATGATTTAGGCAACGACTATTACCTAAACTTACATTTAGATAATAGTATCTCCAATGCCTATTATTTTAGTTTTAATTGCTTGAATGGGGCCGCGATTTTTAGGAATAATGCAGCATCCGTTAGTTATCCGCTTGGTGCGGCCAATATTTTTCAAGTAACCACTGCTGAAGCATCTCCTGCTAGTCAGTATTACTATTTCCTTTATAATATGAAGATAGCAACTGCAGACTCACTGAGCGATCCAACACCCGTTGTTGCAAGCAGTCCTGCAGCTCCAGTCATCACAGTGGTAGGCAATGTATTAACGAGTAATATTGCTACTGGAACCAATCAGTGGTATTTAAATGGAGTGACTGTTTCTGGTACGAATACCAATTATACCGCAACACAAAGCGGTAGTTATACCTTGGCTAATACAGACCTGCTCGGTTGTACTAAAACATCCAATGCCATCAATGTAAGCATTAATGCCATTCAGAATGTTAGTGATACAGCTATTGCATTAACCCTATCTCCCAATCCTAATAAGGGGCTATTCCATATAGGGTTTACCCTTGATACCAAAGCTAATGTGGGTATTGAATTGATCAATGCCTCTGGTGTTGTTTGTTTTGCTAAATCCTATCCTAATTTTGCCGGAAAATTTAGCGAACAATTCAATGTGCCCAATTTAGCTGCTGGAATGTATATTTTAAAAGTGCAGCAAGATGAGAAGGTATATCGAAAGCCGTTATTAATTATAAGGTAATAAAATCTGCTTGACTTTATATTTTATTACTGTTGCGGTATTAGGTTTCTTATATTTTTTTTACTAAAAAATGTAAGAATAGATTTCTAAATAGGGCCTATTTTAATAGGCCTTTCTAAGAGCAAATTGTGAATTATTTTTATATTAATTGATCATTTGCTTTGATCAATTAAAGGGTAATAAATTATAAAATTTAATTAGCTAAAATGTATATTAGCTTTCAAATTTATTTTTATGTTAACATGGAAAACCGGTAGAGTTATTAATATCATCAACGAAACAGCCCATACCAAGCGTTTCTTTATTCAGGTGGAGGGCGTAGATGATTTTGCTTTTCTGTCGGGACAATTTGTAACGCTTGATCTACCTATTCATGAACAAAAAAATAAGCGTTGGAGAAGTTATTCTATTGCCTCGGCACCTAATGGAACCAATGTTTTTGAGCTCATCATTGTTTTATTGAAGGGTGGGGCTGGTACCACTTATTTATTTAATGAAGTATCGATTGGAACCCTGCTTAGTTTTAGGGGTCCTCAGGGTAAATTTATTTTACCCGAAGAGCTCAATAAGGATCTTTATTTAATTTGTACGGGTACGGGAATTGCTCCTTTTCGTTCTATGGTTCAATATCTACACCTCCATAAAGAAATCAAGCACCATGATATTCATTTGATATTTGGTTGCAGAAAGTTGGAAGATGGCTTATACATCGATGAGCTGACCGCACTAGCCAAAGAGGAAAAAAGATTTTTCTTTCATCCTGTTTTTTCGAGAGAGCCCATATTACCCAATCACCTATACAAAGGATATGTGCATGATGTCTACGAAAAATTATTGGCAGTAGAGAAAGAGCCTTCTCGCTTTTATTTGTGTGGTTGGAAGAATATGGTTGATGAGGCGAAAGAACGGATTATTGCGCTAGGTTACGACAAAAAAGACATTCATTTAGAATTATACGGATAAATAAATAGGGTTCATATACATGGCAATCCATGTAATGAACCCTATTTACCCTAGTGTTTACATAGTGGCTTCAAGCACGAGGTCTTTTACCTTGCTTAATAAGATTCTTTCTTGAATCATCGAATCTCTATAACGAATGGTAACCGTATTATCTTCTTTTGTTTGATGATCGATGGTTACGCAGAACGGGGTTCCAATGGCATCCTGACGTCTGTATCGTTTGCCAATGGCATCCTTCTCTTCATAAAAACACTTAAAGTAAGGCTTGCACTCGTTCATTAGGTCGCGCGCAATCTCTGGTAAGCCATCTTTCTTGGTTAATGGAAGAATCGCTAACTTATTGGGTGCAATTTTTTCGGGTATATGTAATACCGTACGCGTGTCGGTTGTGCCATCTTCTTTCGTAATTGCCTCTTCCTGGTAGGCGTTCGACAAAATAAGCAAGAACATTCTATCTAAACCGATAGATGTTTCTACTACGTAGGGAATATAGTTGCCGTAAGCTTTGCCAGTCAATTCATCGATATCGGCATCGAAGTATTGCATCTTCTTTTTACTAAATAGCTGGTGTTGGGTTAAATCAAAATCACTTCTGCTATGAATGCCTTCTACCTCTTTAAAGCCAATCGGAAAATTGAATTCTATGTCGCAAGCTTCTTTGGCATAATGCGCTAGTTTTACATGGTCATGGTAGCGATACTTGTCTGCCGCTATACCTAGGCTTAAATGCCATTGTAAACGTGCCTCCTTCCAATATTTATACCATTCGCCTTCGGTGCCAGGGCGTACAAAAAATTGCATTTCCATTTGTTCAAACTCTCTCATCCTAAAAATAAATTGCCTAGCTACAATTTCATTACGGAATGCCTTTCCTGTTTGTGCAATGCCGAACGGAATTTTCATTCTCGCTGTTTTCTGCACATTCAAAAAGTTTACAAATATACCTTGTGCTGTTTCGGGGCGTAAGTAAATGGTGTCGGCCTCATCGCTAATAGATCCCAGTTTAGTGTCGAACATTAGGTTAAACTGACGAATATCGGTCCAATTGCAAGTGCCACTTACCGCACATTTTATATTATTGTCGATGATTAATTGCTTTAAAGAGGCATAATCATCCTTCGCTAATAAGTCCTCCATTTGGGCTAAAATATCTTTTGGGTCTTTGCCGCTTGCTTCAAGCGTTTCTGCATATGCCTCAATTAGATGGTCAACCCGATAGCGTTTTTTGCTATCCTTATTGTCGATCATTGGATCGCTGAAATTGTCAACATGCCCACTCGCTTTCCAAGTAGTAGGATGCATGAAAATGGCGGCATCTATGCCTACAATATTTTCGTGTAATTGCGTCATACTCTTCCACCAGTAGTCGCGGATATTTTTCTTTAATTCACTACCATTGGGTCCATAATCATATACGGCACTAAGGCCATCATAGATTTCACTGCTAGGAAATACAAAGCCATATTCTTTGGCATGAGAAATAATTGCCTGGAAATTGTTTTCTTGTTGTGTGCTCATAAGGGTGCAAATATAAGTCTGAACGCGTATTTCTAAATGAGGAATAAAATTTTAATCTGGCAGCTATTCAATTTCTGCCCATAGGCAATTTAGTGCCTGATTGCTGCATGGATGGGCTTTGCTTCAATTATTTTTTTATTGCCCAATACTTTTGGGCGCTTGAAAATTTTTATTTCAATTTTTCATTATTCAAATGTCTTTCGGCGTCGCGTAGGGTTTTCTTTTCCATATTTTTCCGAAAGGCATCAGTCAGATTTACGCCTGTTTGGTTGGCTAAGCAAATTAAGACCCATAGAATATCGGCCATTTCATCGCCCAATTCTCTGTTCTTGTCAGTTTCTTTGAATGACTGTTCGCCAAATTTTCTGGTCATGAGCCTGGAGAGCTCACCCACTTCTTCCATCAAGATACCCAAATTAGTTAGTTCGTTAAAATAACGAACACCAATGGTTTTAATCCAATGGTCTACTTCTTCTTGTGCTTTTTGTAAGCTTATTTCTTCTGTCATATTCATCTACTATTTACACCTAATTATTCTTTCTGTTTACTATCAATTACTATTGTTACGGGTCCATCATTTAATAATGCAACTTTCATGTCAGCGCCAAAGATGCCCGTTTGTATTTTTTTGCCCATATCCATTTCTAATTGCCCAATCATTGCTTGGTACATGGGAATGGCAAAGCTCGACTTGCTAGCTTTGATATAAGAAGGCCTATTTCCTTTCTTGGTAGAAGCATGTAAGGTAAACTGACTCACTAATAAAATTGCGCCATCTATATCCAATAGGCTTAAATTCATGGTATTGGTATCGTCATTAAATATTCTAAGGTTTACAATTTTATTACTAAGCCATTGAATATCTTCGATGGTATCTGCATCTTCAATGCCAATCAATAGTAATAATCCTTTACCAATAGCTCCCACAATCTTTTCATCAACCATCACCGAAGCTTCACTCACCCGTTGAATAACCACTCTCATTTTCTTTATTGCTTTAGTTTTAACTTTACAGCAATGAAGATAGAACTTACCAACGAAATTAAGTATAGAACGGCACGTAGTGGTGGCAGTGGCGGACAAAATGTGAACAAGCTAGAAACTATGGTGGAGGGTAGATGGAATATTAATAACACCCAATTAATTAATGAAGCGAGTAAAAAAAGTATCTTTCAAAAGCTAGCCAATCGAATTAATAAAGAAGGAGAATTAGTAGTAAGATCTCAGGTTGAACGTACACAATTGGGCAATAAATTATTGGTATTAGAGAAGCTGAATCTGCTCGTAAATCAGGCACTCATTAAAAAGAAGTCAAGAATCAGCACTAAGCCAACAAAAGCTTCAAAAGAAAGGCGTTTAGTCCATAAGAAAATACATTCGCAGCATAAGGCGTCTAGAAAAAATGTACAGCCAACTGATGATTAAATAATGAAGTATCCAACAACCCTGTCTCTTTCTTATTTTTTACAAAGAATTATAGGGCTGGTTTACGAAAGGGCCTATCAGAATCCTATGCGAAGAATAGGGGGGCAGGTATAACTTTATTGCTTTAGCTACGATTGCCTTCAATAGGGTAGAAAATACTTTCGTTATATATACATCAAGATTAATGGCTAGTTTCAGTATTTTCGTTGCTGATTTGGGATTTATCATCAATATTTAAACTTTTACTTGAGTAGTATCAAAAAATTAGCCGGACAAACAATGTGGTATGGGGTTAGCTCCATAGCCGCACGTTTTATTAATTATCTGCTTACGCCTTATCTTACTTTTAAGTTTACGGAGTCTCAATATGGGGAGATGAGTATTATTTATGCGTTTCTTCCATTTATGAATGTTATTTATACCTATGGGATGGAAACGGCTTTCTTTAGGTTTGCTAATAAAGCAGAGAAGCAGACTGTTTATAATACCACTAGTATATCTCTAGTATTTACTACTATCTGTTTATCGGTTTTGATGATTAGTTTACAACATCCTTTATCGGTTATATTACAAATAACGCAGCATCCCGAATATCTTAGCTTGGCAGCCGCAGTTATTGCATTGGATGCATTGTCTTCTATTCCTTTTGCGAAGCTTCGACAGGATGCAAGACCTGTAAAGTTTGCATCGGTGAAAGTGGGTGGCATTTTGATGAATATTATCAGTATTTATTTCTTTCTTAGTAGCTGTCCACATTGGTTAGCAGCAAACCCCAATCATTGGGTTGGCTATTTTTATCGACCCGATTGGGCTATTGGTTATGTATTAGTCGCCAATGTTATTCAATCATTTTTCACACTCTTATTCTTGTCGAAAGAGTTTTTGGGCTTTGAATGGAAGTTCGATAAAAAGCTTTGGAAAGAAATGATGTATTATGGATTACCCCTTATTATTGCAGGCTTTGCAGGCATGATTAATGAAACTTTTGATCGAATCATGTTAGGATGGTGGGCACCCGTTCATGATATAGATGCTGCTAAAGCCGAAGTAGGTATTTATTCGGCTTGCTATAAATTGTCGATACTAATTACCCTTGCAGTACAGGGCTTTCGTATGGGTGCAGAGCCTTTCTTTTTTAAGCAGTCTGTCGAAGAGAATGCCCCTAAAGTATATGCTAGGGTCATGAAGTTTTTTGTTATTACCCTATGCCTCATGTTTCTCTTAGTGGCTTTGTATTTAGATATATGGAAACACTTTATTCGAAATCCAAAAATGTGGGTAGGATTAAGGGTAGTGCCTATATTATTGTTGGCAAACATGTTCTTGGGTATTTACTACAATTTAAGTGTTTGGTATAAGCTCGGGCATAAAACAATGGCTGGTGCATGGATCACCTTATTAGGTGCTGTAATAACATTGCTTATTAATTATTTCTTTATTCCTTATTTCAGTTATATGGCTTGTGCATGGGCAACATTTGCCTGCTATGGAAGTATGATGGTGGTAAGCTTTATTTGGGGACAGCGGGAATATCGAATTCCTTATGCATGGAAAAAACTGCTTGCTTATATAGTGATGGTAGTACTCATTTTCTTTATTCATGCGGGTATTACATATTTGTATAATCACACTATTTTTAATCTGGTTTTTGCTTCCTTATTAACGGCCGCCTTTGCCTTATTTGTGTTTAAGGTAGAACGAAAGGAAATGCAAAAACTGCCGATTGTAGGTAAATGGATTAAATAAGGAGGGCTTTGCTAGCAGAAATGCGCCAATACTAGCCAATTCTAGTGTAGAAATTGTTAAAAAGGGTATCCGTGCTTAGAGCCTTTGAAAAGGCCAAAAAGAGGTGTTAGTTCGTAAATTACGACCATTTTTAATAGACAGGATTCGCTAGGTTCTAATTCTATCCTTTAGCGGAGGCAACTAGTTACCCATGCGCGCTTTTTTGGTTCTTTCTGCTTATCGACGCTTGAAAATTGCAGGCCACAAAATTTAACAAAATGTTGCTGCAGTCATTTCTATTATATTTGCCAACTTAAAATATTTTGATTGTGAAGAATAGAAACGTATTTTTCTTAATAGCTGCCATCATCCTGGCAGACCAGGCCCTTAAATTTTATATTAAGCTCCACTTTTTTGTTGGAGAAGAGCATAGCCTATTGGGTAGTTGGTTTAGACTTCATTTTGTAGAAAATGAGGGTATGGCCTGGGGTTGGACCATTGGTGGTGGATTTGGTAAAATTATATTAACTAGTTTTAGACTAGTGGCAGTTATCTGGGGCAGCTTTTTGTTGAGAGACTTTATTAAAAAGCAATATCATACGGGCTTTATTGTTTGTGCTTCGTTAATCTATGCTGGCGCTTTAGGTAATTTATTAGACAGTATGTTCTATGGATTACTATTTGATAATAGTGATTTTTTCTCGCAGAATATTTCTCATTTTCTTCCAGCTAGCGGCGGATATGCTAAGTTTTTGCACGGCCGAGTGGTAGACATGCTTTATTTCCCCATCATCACTAATGCTCATTATCCATCTTGGGTCCCTTATTTTGGGGGAAGAGATTTTGAATTTTTTGAGCCAGTCTTTAATATTGCCGATGCCTCAATATCGGTAGGAGTTATTTCCTTGCTTTTATTCCAAAATAAGTTTTTAAAAAAGCAAGAGGAAGAGCAGCTGTTAGTGGACTAATTATTTCCTGTATATTCTTTATGCTTTCTGTTTATCGCAGTGCCTCCTAAATTTTGTTTCAATGAAGTTGCCCATCATGGGCCATTCAGTTCTATGCCTATTAAGGTTTTTGGGTAAATAATCATGCATGCCATTTTAGGGCAATCTTGCGATAATACCCGCACTGTAGTTTCTTAGCAGCCCCTTTAATTTTTTTTTACAATTGCTATTCGGGGTATTTACTCCTATGCCCATAAACGATGTCCATCATAATAAATCCGCTTATTAGAAAGGCTGATACTGAAGGGTAGTTTAATCGTGACTAATACCATTTATATGCTCTTTAACTAGGGTATAACTTAATAATAAGCCATATATAAATCACTCCTATTAGTAGTGGCTTGAATGTAGCTGATAGATGACTTATAAGTAGCTTATATATGGCTTATTCTAGAATGCGTCTATAAGAATGCCCAGTGGAACTAAGGCATCATTGGGTGGATATTATTATGGGGCATTGATATTAGTTGGGTTTGCTAAGCAAGGAACGACTGCAGGCTGATGGTAAACAGCCGTTCCTTCGGGCTAAAAGTGTATATCCCCTACACTTGTTTTAGGGTTCAATTAAAGATTCATTAAGGAGGTATCCTTCAATACTGCTCAGCTGTGGCTTTGATTTTGCAAGTTCAATTACAAATGATAACTCTGTCACTTCTTGGGTAGGGAAGGTGATCATGCGTTTATGTCCTACAGTCGTTATATTTAGTTTGGTTGCTTCCACACCATGTTTGCTTAAAAGGATGGTTAGTTTTTTAATAAGTTGCCCATTTTGAATATTTTCTTTTAGTACCAAGCAATTAATTTTTGTTGGTTCTTTTAAGATCAGTAGGGTAGATGATTCTGTTTTTCTATAAAAAGATTTACTGGTCCTCTCTTTTTTGATGACCATTGCATTCTTCAGCAAGTTGTATTTAAAACTTTCATCGCGCAACTTTTTAAAGTCTATTAAGGCTGTAGAATCATGTGCATTTATTAATCCACGTCTATCGGGCGGAACATTCAATAATAAATTAGCACCTCGGCCTACACTTTTTAAATAAAGGTCAAATAAGGCTGCTGCTGATTTTACTTTCGCATCTTCGTTGGCATGATAGAACCAGCTAGGTCTGATGCTTACATCGCATTCAGCAGGTATCCAATTAAGACCGTTCACATTTCCTGTTTGTAAGGTATCGGTGGAAGGAGCACCTGCACCGATGGTAAAACCTGCGGTATCTAGTAAATTCCAGTTGGTAGTTCCTGCAATTCCTTTTTCGTTGCCCACCCAACGAATGTCGGGTCCTATATCACTAAAAATAAGGGTATTGGGTGCTGCTGATCTCACCACCTTTACAAAACGATCAAAATCATAAACCTGTTTTTTGCCATTGGGGCCTTCTCCATTGGCTCCATCCCACCATAGTTCGGTGATAGGCCCATAATTTGAGAGTATTTCTTTGAGCATATTTACGTAAACATCATTATAGGCAGGACTTCCATATAGCGGATGGTTGCGATCCCATGGAGAAAGGTAGACACCAAATTTGAGTCCATATTCTTTACAAGCAGTTGAGAGTTCTTTTAATACATCGCCCTTGCCATTTTTCCATTGACTCTCTCTAACGGTATGTGTTGAATATTTGCTGGGCCACAAACAAAAGCCATCATGGTGTTTGGCAGTGATGATGATACCCTTGGAACCTGCTGCTTTAGCAATACTGCACCATTGCTTGCAGTCCAAATTAGTAGGGTTAAAAACGTTTGCGGCTTCATTGCCTAATCCCCATTCTTTGTCGGTAAAAGTGTTTGGGCCTAAATGAACAAACCAATAATATTCCATATCATGCCATTGCAATTGAGTGACTGATGGAACCTGCATCGTTCTTTTGAATGATTGTTGAGCCAGTATGCAATTACTAAAAAGGAGAAGAAGAATTACTAATTTTTTTTTCATGGTATAATTTGATCCTTTTTTATTATTCGAGTCAGCTTATTAGCTGCAAAGGTAAAACTGCTATCTAAGTTAAAGTGAATAAAGAATTTATGATAAGTAAATCTAAAGATTTACGGTAAAATTATTAGGGCTAGTACCTAAAGGGTTTAAATAAATGAAAGGATTCTTAGAATAAAAAAACATTCAATAGCGTATTAATAGTCGAGGCATTGTAACTTAGCAACCAGAAAATAAAATTTCTAACCTATACTACTAAATCGCTAAAAATGGCCACTATCCCATTTCATTATCAAGATCCATTTCCTTTGAATGAAGATACAACAGAATATTATCTTTTAACAAAAGAGGGTATTAGCCTGAGTGAATTTGAAGGACAACCTATTTTGAAAGTAGCTCCTGAAGTATTAACGAAGGTTGCAAAAGCTTGCTTTCATGATTGTTCTTTTATGTTACGCAGGGAACATTTAGCAATGGTGGCAGATATTTTGAAGGATGCGGAAGCTAGCGAAAACGATAAATATGTTGCTATTACCATGTTGCGTAATGCAGAGATTGCTGCCAAAGGCGTATTGCCATTTTGCCAAGATACAGGTACAGCAATAATTGTGGCAAAGAAGGGGCAACAGGTATGGACTGGCGGAAACGATGAGTCGTCGCTTTCTTTAGGGGTTTATCAAACTTATACAGAAGAAAATTTACGCTACTCTCAAACCATTCCATTGTCGATGTATGCCGAGATGAATTCTGGAAACAACTTGCCAGCACAGATTGATTTATACAGTGTAAATGGAATGGAATATAAATTTTTATGTGTAGCTAAAGGGGGTGGGTCGGCCAATAAAACTTACTTATTTCAAGAAACGAAGGCTTTATTAAATCCAGCAACACTGGTAAAATATCTCGCCGAAAAAATGAAAACATTAGGCACTGCTGCCTGTCCGCCCTATCATATGGCTTTTGTGATAGGGGGTACTTCTGCCGAAACTTGTTTAAAAACAGTGAAGCTAGCCTCGGCAAAATACCTAGATCATCTACCTACCGAAGGCAATGAGTTTGGTCAGGCATTTCGAGATATTGCCTTAGAAAAAGAAGTATTACATGCTGCGCAGGAGTTGGGTATTGGCGCTCAGTTTGGGGGTAAGTATTTTGCATTGGATGTTCGTATTATTCGGCTTCCTCGTCATGGGGCTTCTTGTCCGGTAGGTATGGGTGTTTCCTGTTCTGCCGACAGAAATATTAAGGCTAAAATAAATAAAGAAGGTGTTTGGATCGAAAAGATGGAAGAGAATCCAGGGCAGTTTATTCCGGAGGAATATAGAAAAGCGGGTGAAGGTGGAGCCGTGAAAATAGACTTAAATAAACCCATGAAGGAGATTTTGGAAACCTTATCAAAATATCCGGTGGCAACCCGACTTTCCTTAACGGGTACCATCATTGTGGGCAGAGATATTGCGCATGCCAAATTAAATGAACGCTTAGATAGAGGCGAAGGGCTTCCACAATATCTAAAAGATCATCCTATTTATTATGCGGGTCCTGCAAAAACCCCAGAAGGAATGCCCTCGGGTTCATTTGGACCTACCACTGCAGGAAGAATGGATTCGTATGTAGCACGTTTTCAGGAAAACGGAGGTAGCCTGATTATGCTAGCTAAGGGCAATCGTAGTCAGCAAGTAACAGATGCTTGTCAAAAATATGGTGGATTTTATTTAGGCTCTATTGGGGGACCTGCAGCCATACTGGCCCAAAACAATATTAAAAAAGTGGAGGTGGTTGAATATCCCGAATTGGGCATGGAGGCCATCTGGAAAATTGAGGTGGTTGATTTTCCGGCATTCATTTTAGTAGATGATAAAGGGAACGACTTTTTCAAAACATTGAATCCACTTCATTTAAAAAATTGATCTACATACTGATAAACCTAAAGCCGGTATAAACTTGACTGTATATACCGGCTTTAATTTTTTAATTTGCAGCTATTGAGCAATTAACCGAATTAAAACGCAAACAATGAATATGGGTGTATCTGACTCGAACAATGGAAATGGCATAATAGGAAAGGGTAAAATAACCTTCTTCTCTACCCAGCCTTACGATAAAGTTTTCTTTAGTAAGCAAAATGAGCCATTCGGCTTTGAGCTTGAATTTTATGAAACCCATTTAGGGCCACATATTGTAAATCTGGTAGAAAATACCGATGCTATTTGCGTGTTTGTAAACGATAAGGTGGATGCTGGAGTTATGAAAGTACTAGCATCGAAGGGCGTAAAAACAATTGCATTGCGTTGTGCGGGCTTTAATAATGTAGATTTAGCCGCAGCGAAGCAATATGGATTAAATGTTTGTCGTGTGCCGGCTTATTCGCCCGAAGCTGTTGCTGAACATGCTTTGGCCATGATACTCACCCTTAATAGAAAAACGCATAAAGCCTATAATCGCGTTCGCGAGCAGAACTTTTCCTTAAATGGTTTATTAGGCTTTAATATACACCAAAAAACAATTGGCGTAATTGGTACCGGTCATATCGGGAAAGCTTTCTGCAAGCTGATGAAAGGCTTTGGTTGTAAGATACTAGCCTTCGATTTAATTGCCAATAAAGACATGGAAGCCGATGGCGTTGAGTTTGTGCCCTTGATGAATTTATTAGAACAATCCGATATCATTTCTTTGCATTGCCCATTGAATGAGCAAACTTTTCATCTTATTAATGGGCAAACGATTGCCATGATGAAGACCGGTGTGATGATTATTAATACCAGCCGTGGAGGGCTTGTAGATACCAAGGCCGTTATTGATTCGCTAAAATCTAGGAAAGTGGGCTATTTAGGAATTGACGTATATGAGCAGGAAGAAAAACTGTTTTTCCGTGATCTTTCTTCCCATATCATTGAAGATGATACCATTCAACGGTTGTTGAGCTTCCCCAATGTGCTCGTAACCTCGCATCAGGCTTTCTTTACAGAAGAAGCACTCACTCAAATAGCCCATGTAACTTTGACGAATATTTTTGAACTATTACAGCACCACAGTTTAACAGATCAAGCAGCAAAATTGGTATAATGTTTATCTAATCTTATTATCTAACTTAGAGTCTGATTTATACCAATATGAGGCAAATGTTTTTTAGAATAAGTATCCTAATCCTTTTCGTTGTAGTCGTATTGTTTGCTTGTAAAAAATCTTTGAGTATTGAAACCGGAAAGGGAGTAGGTGGAAATGCAATAGGCACCCTGCTTGATTCTTTAGGGAATTGCCAGCAAATGATTGTTCATGGAAATTATGTAGTGGACAGTTTATTAACAGATAGTAATTATGTTTTCATTAAAGTAACCACTAGTTTGCCTGGTAAGTGCAAAATTAATTCGGATACCGTAAATGGAATGTGGTTCAACGATTCGGCCTATGCTTTTTCCACGGGGGTACAAACCATTAAGGTAAAAGGGTATGGTAAACCAATTTTACCCATTGCTACCACATTTAATATTGCATTTGATAGTACTTATTGCCAGTTTAGCCCGACTGTATTGGGTGTGCCTCCATTGCGTACAAATACCGACTATTTTCCTACTACCATCAATAGTAATTGGACCTATCTAGATCATGGGGTGAACGATACTGTTCGTACAACCGTTTCTAGCAGCTATTTGACCGACCCCACAACAGGGTATTCTTATAGCTTATTTAGTTCGGTGTCTAGTACATATAGCAAGCAATCATTTTATAGAAAAGATGGGAATGGTAGTTATTATCAATATGCGCCCATCGTTGATAGTTCCAACGCAATCGATTTTCTAATTCTAAAAGACAATGTGGGTGTGGGTATGGTATGGGAATCGCCCGAGATGGCTACACAGAAAGTGGGTGTGGCAAAAGCTAAAATACATTTTACAATGAGGGCAGTGGATACTACTTATACGCTAAATGCAACGGTAGTTCCACATGTTATTAAAGTACAAGAAGATCATATGTACTTTATACAAGGTGTTTACCAAACCCTGCGAACAGACTATGCTTATTATGCAAAAAATATTGGTTTATTGGCCACCGACTATTTATTAGTTCCTCAGAACAATTTCGATATTCAGCGCTATCTGATTTATTAAGTAGCGGCTATTTTTATTAAATTTTTCCAGCATAGAGTAGAAAGATGGCAAGTCGCTTATGCATATCTACGATTTGTGTTTTCCACTCCTTAATACTGCGCGTTTGAATAGTTTCTGTAGTTGCTGTGATGTCAACAGCCATACAAAATTTTGTTTCATCGGTGCAGCTTTGAACAATATCTTTAATCAGTTGATTATTGCGGTAAGGGGTTTCTATACATATTTGTGTGCAATTGCGTTTACGCGAATCGGCTTCTAATTCTTTGATTCGATTTTTGCGTTCTAAGCTATCAATAGGAAGGTAGCCTACAAACTGAAAGGTTTGGCCATTCATGCCACTGGCCATTAGGGCTAGAAGTATCGAACTCGGTCCTACCAATGGTTTTACTTCTGCTTTCAGCTGCTGTGCTGTTTCTATGAGTATTTGTCCGGGATCGGCAATGCCAGGGCATCCGGCATCGCTAACAATGCCAATAGTCTTACCCTGTTGTAAGAGTGAAACAAACTGTTTTTTTACTTCGTTTTCGGCCTTATGAATTGTGAACCATTGATAGTCATCTATGATCATTTCTTTCCATAAGCGCTTAAAAAATCTTCGGGCTGATTTTTCATTCTCCACAAAAAAAACGCTACATTTTTTAATTCCATCTAAAACATATGGTGGTATTGTTTCTATGGCCTCTTCGTGTAATACATTCGGAATTAAAATCACTTTACCAATGCTCATATGGGTAGAATTATATTTGGGTATCTTTTTCTTCTTTTAATGGGTACATGCTCAAGGTTGCCGCTATGATTGCATAAGCAGGGGCTAAAATCCATCCAATGATTGGTAGCCAGTGCATGGTATAAAAAACGATACCATTGCCAACAGCAAGCCCTTTATGGGTACTAATGTAATAGACGCTTTCGCTTCTAGAAGCATCATGGCGTTTCATACTATAATCTAGCATAGAAAAGCCATAATAATAGCTTTCAATCATTACAGCAATAATGGGAACAATTAAGCCAGCTACTGGAATAACAGAGGCAAATAATAAGGCAATTGCGTAAACAATTTGCCAGAGTGCATTGAGCCCTGCAACATGAACCCCTCTTAGAATATCTTTTGTTAGGAGTGAAAAACTAAAAGGCAGGTTTTTACCATTGATAATGGCTTCGGTTTTTTCGCTTAGATATGCAAATACGGGTGATCCAACAATGAGAAATAAGTACTTAAAAAACGAAAAGTAAGATAATACCATTGTCAAAAACAAGCTAAGGTTACTTAAGGCAAAAAAGAAGCTTAACCAGCCACTGTTGGTTTTGTCGAGCCATGTTTTTAATCCCGTTTTTAAACTCAGCCATTCAATGAAAATATTGGCGGTTTGAAAAAAGTAATACATGCTTACCATGAACAATAGGCAATAAATAATTCCAGGTACTAAGATCCACTTCCACAACTTATGTTTTTGTATAAATTGATGAGCTCTAAAATAAGCTTGTATTGCTATGATGATTTCTTTCAGCAAATGGGAGAATATTTAATGGTACGAAAATAGTTGTTTCACGACTCAATTCATGATACAATTAGAACTTCATGCAATGGGATGATCGGTTTTATTAAAAAACGAAAAAAGGGTGTAATTATTGTAATAGGACTTCGATGGGCAGTATTGACTCTCTATTTTAAGGCAGTTTATATGCGTTATTGCGGGTTATGCTAGAATTTAGGACAGTTGAGTGGCTTGTCGGTAGATGGGCGATAAATATACATGAGCGAGAATTCTATACCACCCTGTCCTTGTGAGGCTGTTTTTAAAGTAGAACTATTCATATCGTAAGTAGTACCCAATCGTAGATTGCCAAATTCAAGACCAACATAAGGAATAATGGCGTCGTTTAAGCGTATCCAACTGCCTAAGTATAAACTAGCGGGGTTGTCGGCCAGACTGCCTGTAGCAATCTGAAAGGCGCCGCCAACCACTGTTTCGGAGGCGCCACCCTGAAAGCTTTGTAAGCCGCTTAGGTGGAGGGTAATATTGCCATCTCCCAACGGAAAATAGGTGCCTGCATGAATGGTAGCCCTTGGATTTAAGTTGAATAATGCGCCCGTGAAAGCCTGTTTAGGACTATTCAGGTGGTATAAGCTGAGGCCAACATAAAAATTGTTTCTGTCGCTGGTACTGCCATTATATAAAATGCCTGCATTAAGATCAATATAGTTAGATTTTAAGGTGGTGTTGCTAAATACTTCATTGGTTATTCCGGTAAAGCCATTGCTAGTTAATTGGTCTTCGAACTTTAAATCTGTGGTATTAATGAGCATATTGGCATAAGTAATCTGAAAGCCCATGCCTAGTTGTTGATAGCCATCCTCGTCTAAGCCTTTGTGGTAGGCGGTTGATAGTGTAGCATAGCTAAAATTTACTGCTCCTGCGGCACTTTTATCGGTATAAGCCATAATGCCCATACCCCAAGTATCGTTGGCAGGAATATTGTCTTTCATGATATGAAAGTCTGCTGATAAGGACGAAGTAGTGAATGCATTATTGATGGTAGGCCATTGGTCGCGATAATTTCCTGCTATCCGAAAGCTACCATCAAATTTTCCTGTGAATGCAGGATTGAGGGTGAGTGGGGAGGAAAAAAATTGCGAGAAATGCGGATCCTGTGCATTGGTTTTTACCAACACAAAAATTAAATAGCAAATAATAGCAATTTTCTTCATCTTACTTATGAGATACTTAATATAACCAAAATGTTGTAAGCGCTATAAAATAGTCCAGTCCTCAATTAGGCTTGCACTTTAGGGCCAAAAGCAAGGTCACCTGCATCGCCTAGTCCGGGCACAATATATCCTTTGGCAGTCAATTCATCGTCAATATCGCCGCACCATATTTTTATATCATCGCCACATTCTCTTTGAATAAATTCGATTCCTGTACTGCAAGCAATGGCAACCACCACATAAATGGCTGCAGGCGAATTTTCCTGCCTCATGAAATTGATGGTTTTTACCAAGGAAGCACCTGTTGCAAGCATGGGGTCGCTTATAATCAGCACCCTATCTGTTAATGAAGGGCAGCTCATATATTCGAGTTTTATTTCAAAACTACCATCATGGTGATGTTTTCGATAGGCCGAAATAAAGGAATTGTCTGCTTTATCGAAATAATTCAACATGCCATTGTGTAGGGGTAGTCCTGCTCTCAAGATGGTTGCTAATACAGGTTGCTGTTCTAATACCTTACTCATATGAGTGCCCATTGGGGTTTGAATTTCTACTTCTTTCCATTGTAATTCCTTACTTATTTCGTAGGCAATGGCTTCGCCAATACGTTCTAAGTTTCTACGGAAGCGTAAACGGTCGTTTTGCACTGTAATATCTCTTAATTCAGAAACCCAATTACTAACGAGGCTATGTTGGTCACTTAAATTGATAATCATTATTGAAAAGCGGTTTTGACATTGTAGATTGCAGCCGAAAAGTAACATCAATTCGGCAATAATCAATCAAAAATACGATTATGTTTTATCATGCAATCGGCATAATGAGTGGAAGCAGTCTCGATGGGCTAGATATTGTGTGTGTTAGCTTTACAGAAATAGGAGAAAAATGGTCATTTCAGGTCAAAGCTTCGGCTTGTTATGCCTATGAAGCACTATGGGTGCAAAAGCTGCAGCAGGCCACGCAGTTAAAGGCATACGACTATCTGCTATTGCATAGTGAATATGGCAAGTATATTGGAGAGCAAGTAAATCGGTTTATTGATGAAAATAAACTGCACCATATAGTTCAAATCATTGCATGTCACGGACATACCGTTTTTCATGCCCCTCAGTTGGGTATGACAGCACAGTTGGGCGATGGGGCTACTATTGCTGCTATTACTGGAATTAATGTAGTAAGCGATTTAAGGGCTTTAGATGTGGCGTTGGGCGGACAGGGAGCGCCAATTGTACCCATGGGTGAAAAATTGTTATGGAGTCAATATGATTATTGGTTAAATATTGGAGGTATTGAAAATCTGTCTCATCATACAAATAAGGGGTATGTTGCTTTCGATATTTGTCCTGCCAACCGCGTATTAAATATGCTTGCCAACCAGGATGGAAAGCCTTACGATGCGGGAGGTGCGATGGCGTTGTCGGGTAGCATTGATACCCAATTACTAGCTCAGCTAAATGCCTTGCCCTATTATGCGCAGTCGTACCCAAAATCATTGGATAATCAACTGGGGGTAGATATTGTTTATCCGCTTATTCAATCCTTCCAACTTTCTACTGCCGATGCATTGCGAACGTATATAGAACATATTGCGCTACAAACAAGTTATGCTATCAAGGCCATGCAGACAACTACACGGCCCACTCAAATGCTCATTACGGGTGGGGGTGCTCATAATGATTTTTTAGTCAGCCGCTTAAGAAGCATATTATTTCCATTTCAAATTGAAGTGCACATTCCCGATCAGGAAACGGTAGACAATAAAGAAGCCATCATTATGGCCTTGTTAGGGGTACTACGCTGGAGAGAGCAAGATACAGTGCTAGCAACTGTTACCGGCGCAATCAGGAATAGTGTGGGTGGTGCCGTTTGGATGGGTAATTTCTAATCATCTACTTTTGAAGATCATCTACTTGCGTTTCTTTCGGTTTTCAGTAATTGCGATATTTTGTGGGTTGCTTATTGCATCAACGAAAAAGTATCTCCATCAAATAAGCCTTTATCACTCAGCTTTAAATGGGGTATCACAAGCAGGGCCATAAAGCTCAATGTCATGAAAGGCGAAATTAATTTGCTATGGAGTTCCGCCTTTACCATGGTATCGATTGACGTATAAAGGTCAGCAACTTTGTATCCATCATCGGTACTCATTAATCCTGCAACAGGCAGGCCCAATACCATTTCTTTTCTAGCACTTTCGTTAAGGTGCAGCAAAGGAGCTGAAACAGCACTTACCCCTCCTTTTTCTTTAATCACTAAATTGATAGCGCAAGCAATACTTTCATCGTCCACGCCAACGGCTACAATGTTATGACTGTCATGTGCCACCGACGAAGCTATTGCCCCTTGTTTTAATCCAAAGTTTTTAATGAATGCTTTTGCAATGGGGGCAGGATGATATCGATTTACTACCACGATTTTAAGAATATCGTTTGCCACATCATTCATCAAGATGCCTTGATGAATAGGTAGGGTATAAAAGATCTTATTGGTAATTAATTGGCCCTCTAATGCTTCGATGACGGGTATTTGACCATTGATCGAGGGGTATTCGTTGGCCTGAACGAATAGTTGATTGGTCGTGATCTCATTACAATCAAATTGATTAATCGGTGTAGCAGCGACTGAGGGAATAAACGATTTTCCATTGGCTGCTACAAGCTGGCCATTGATATAAGTTTGTTTGATCTTAAAATGGGTAAGGTTTTCTGCAACAATAAAATCGGCGTCATCGCCCTCGCGTAATAGACCTGTATTGGTCTTATAGTGTAATACGGGATTAACGCAAGCGGCTTGTAATACATTGAAGATGGGTATGCCTTTTGCAATGGCCCTAGCGCATACATCATTGATATGTCCAATTGCTAAACTATCGGGATGTTTATCATCGCTACAAAACATGATCTCGTTGGGGTAATCTTGTAATAGGTCTATTAAGGCCTCGAAGTTTTTAGCAGCACTACCCTCGCGAATTAAAATTTTCATGCCATATTTTAATTTGTCGAGTGCTTCCTCTTTGGTAAAACACTCATGATCGGTAGAAATTACAATGGATCCTTTAGTTCCAGAAGCCTCAATATATTGTTTAGCTGCTTCGCCTCGCAATCCAGGTGCATGGCCATCAATAGGTTTGTTGAGGTCTTGGGCATAGTTAATTTTTTTTATCACCTCGGCATCATTGAATAAAACCCCAGGGAAATTCATCATTTCGCTCAGGTATTTTATTTCTTCTTTTTCCAATAATTTTTTTACTGCTTCGCTATCCAAACTGGCACCAGCAGTTTCGAAGATGGTGGCAGGTACGCAGCTAGGGGCGCCAAAATTGAACTTAAAGTTTACTTGCTTTCCATTCTCTATCATAAATTCAACCCCTGCTAATCCACATACATTTGCAATCTCGTGAGGGTCGCTGATGGTTGAAACCGTTCCATGTGGAACAGCCAATTTTGCAAATTCACTAGGGATGAGCATGCTACTTTCCACATGTACATGGCTATCGGTAAAGCCAGGTAAAATAAAAGGGTAACCATGGGTTGGTTCGGCTTGCAAGCGCTTAATCGACGCTATTTTTCCTTCATTCACCGATATTTCTGCCAGATAAATTTCTTTCTTCCAAACATCTGCTAAATTTCCGGTTATAAGGAAGGTGCTATTGTTCATGCTTACATATTAAAGTTGTGTAAAAGGGGTGAGGTTTCTCATGCACTGCGCAATCATTCACCTAAATTTGAAAACTAAGGTAAAACAAACTATATGAGAAAATTGATACTGTTGTTTATTTCTTTGTTGATGTGCTATGCAATTGAAGCTCAAAGTGTTGAGGAAGTATTACATAAATTTGAAATTGCGATGGGTACTAAAGCAGCCTTTGACACTATTACCAGTTTGCAAATAAATGGCTCGCTCAAATTCGATATCATGGGTCGTAATATTGATGGGGCATTAACCACGGTCAAAAAACAAGGTAAATTTTATCGTAGTCAGCTCAATGGGGTCATGGGCATGAGTAAATCATATACCATAGTTACTAATACAGAGGGGTTTACTTATCTGCCTCAAATGCGAGGCGGTGGCTATGGTGGTAGAGGCGGCGGAAGAGGCGAGATGGGCGGTGCGCCACCACCGCCACCTTCTGGTGGTGATGGAGATAATTCTTCGAGTGGATTATATAAGTTAGACTCGGTACAAGTGGCTTCGCAACAGTTTGAATTAGATTGTGCCGGATTTTTTGCACCCTTAATCAACTATGCGGCAAAAGGAAATAAGGTTGAGTGGTTAGGCAGTGGTAAAGTGAATAAAGTAGAATGCTATAAATTAAAGCTGACCCTAAAAACAGGTCAGGAAACGGTATACTATTTTAGTACAAAAGATTCTTTAATTGTGCAGTCCGAAACAATTGCTAAAGTGGTGATGGATCAAGTGGGCATGGCACCCGTATTAAAAACTTTAGGGGCCAGTAATCGCGGTAATTTAAAAACGGTGATGACCTATAATGAATACAAGCTTTTTAACGGTATTAAATTTCCTACTAAACAAAGATTAACATTCGGAGCATTGGATATTTCTGTAGAAACAGACGATGTGAAAATAAATCAACCCATTGATGCCAAATGGTATACAGCCGACTAATTTTTTTTCATGCCTACAATAGCCATACGCTCGTATGGCTATTTTTATGAACAGTATAATCATTAGCTTAGTGCTTTAATACGATTGATATGAATAAATATTTATTTGGCCTTGTCTGTTCTTTATTCCTTTATGCTATTGCATTTACACAGCCTACAATGGTTCAAGTTACTGATGGGCAATGGCGTTTTACACAATATCCGCTAGGCATTGTAAAAGCAAGTTTTAGGCCAGCACAGTATGCTACTAACGAAAATATAAGCGATGCAGTAACTGCAAAAGCTATCTCAACTACCCATATTCCATTCATTAGAAAGGGTGATACCTTATGCATTGGGCATGCAACGATTGTATCAACACATCAAACCAATGAATATCGGGGATTTCGTTTCTTGCTTCAAGAAAATGAAATGGTATTTGGTGGGGGAGAGCGGGCATTGCCGTTAAATAGGCGTGGGTATAAATTTAATTTATATAATGCCCCTGCCTATGGCTATGGCGAGGGTACAGAAAATCTTAATTATTCGGTTCCATTCTTTACTACTTCAAATGGTTATGGATTATTTTTTGATAATCCTTCTAAGGGATATGTAGATATTGGAAAAAGTAATCAAAATATTTTTGAATACGGTGCTTGCAGTGGTGAGCTTAATGTATATATTATTCCAGGAAAAGACTATCCCGAAATTTTAGCCAATTACTATAAACTTACGGGCACTCAACCTTTGCCACCTCGTTGGGCATTAGGGAATTTAATGAGCCGTTTTGGTTATACGAGTGAAGCACAGGTAAAAGAGATTGCATCCAAAATGCAACAACAGCATATTCCTTTCGATGCCATTATATTCGATCTTTTTTGGTTTGGCGATAGTATACAGCAAACACTTGGAAACCTAGACTGGATTAATAAAACGAAGTGGCCTGATCCAAAACAAATGATTGCCAATTTTCGGAAACAAGACATTCATACTATTTTAGTTACAGAACCTTATGTGGTTAAAAGGTCTATTAATTATAGGTCATCTGTTCAATATCTTGCAACAGATAGTATGGGTAAGGCATTTGATATACCCAATTTTTATTTTGGTAATGGCGGGTTGATTGATCTATTTAGAAACGATGCAAAAAACTGGTTCTGGTTATTCTATAAAAAACAAATGGATAATGGTGTAGAAGCTTGGTGGGGCGATTTAGGGGAGCCTGAAACGCATCCTGCTGCTTTGTATCATAACTTGAAAGATCATGGCTTTAATAGGCTATTTAAGGCCGACGAAGTGCATAATATGTTTGGCCATAACTGGACAAAGATGTTATTTGAAAAATATGCCATTGACTATCCCAATAAACGTTTATTTAGTTTAAATAGGAGTGGCTTCGCCGGTACACAACGTTATAGTATTTTTCCTTGGAGTGGCGATGTAAGTCGTTCTTGGACCGGACTTAGTGCGCAGCTGCCCGTGATGTTAGGTATGAGTATGAGTGGCATTCCATATGCACATGCCGATGCTGGTGGCTTTGCCGGTGGCGAAGGTGATAATGAATTGTATGTTCGTTGGCTTCAGTTTGCTCAATATACACCCGTATTTAGACCACACGGAACTGCTTTGTATGAAGTAGACAAACAAGCATTTAGTTTTCCAAGCGAGCCAGCACTGATTGCCGAACCCTATCGATCGATTGTTCGCAATGTGGTTTATCATCGATACCAACTGTTGCCTTATAATTATACCTTAAGTTACCGTCAAACCAAGTATGGTGAGCCCTTGGTGCGCCCACTGTACTTTCAATTTAATCGGGATACAGCCCTCGCCAAAATTCAAGATGAGTTTATGTGGGGCAATTCAATCTTAGTGGCCCCGGTACTCGAAAAAAGTGCTACTGAAAGAAAGGTTTACTTGCCCAAGGGCAATTGGTATGCTTTGCATTCTAACTCATTGCTTGAAGGGGGGATGGTTAGGAATATTAAAGTAGGCTTAGCGGATATTCCTGTTTTTGTAAAGGCGGGTAGCATTATTCCTATGGCCAATAGTGGTTTATTAAATACTACCCAAAGTTTTGGTAATGACAGCTCCATCAGCTGGCATTATTATTCCAGTAAGGAGGTTTCTGCTTATACATTATATGAAGATGATGGGGAAAGCAAAAATGCCCTTACCGAGGGGCAATACGAGTTGCTGACCTTTAAAATAATTCCCCAAGCAAAAGGCTATGAAATGATGCTTACTAGCAATCATGGAAATTATCAGGGAAAGCCTGCTTTGCGAAAAATGAATATCATTGTTCATCATCCCCATATTAACGGTCATTCGATATGGGTAGATGGAAAATTAGTCAGCAATTTGAACCTAGTGTATACTGATCATGCGGATGAATATCAATTTAGTATTCCTTTTTACGGAAAAGCAGTAAAGATAGTAATACAATAACCCGCTGATTCGTTAGCCGCAATTGGTAAATGCCTGCATTTTTAAATTCACTGCTAGTTAAACAGGGTAGTAGGTGATATTTGTAGAAAGGTAAAAGCTATTCATCATTTTTGAGTAAGTCGGGCCTTCGGTCTTTGGTATGTTGTAAAGCCTCTTCATATCGCCATTCCGCTACTTTCTTGGGATCGCCTTGTAGCAGTATTTCAGGTACTTTCATGCCTCTAAAATCTGCTGGGCGAGTATATACCGGAGGGGCTAATAAATGGTCTTGAAAAGAGTCGAATAGTGCCGAAGTTTCATCGTTTAGTACACCAGGTAACAATCTACCAATGGCATCTACCACAACGGCTGCTGCTAATTCTCCACCACTGAGTACATAGTCGCCAATAGAAATTTCTCGGGTAACATACGTATCTCGGATGCGTTGGTCAACCCCTTTATAATGGCCGCAGATGATTAGAATATGCTCCTTCATAGATAATTGATTGGCGGCCTGTTGGTTAAAGGGTGTGCCATCGGGAGTCATATAAATTATTTCGTCAAACTTTCTTTCCTGCTGAAGCTCATCAATGGCATTGGCTAGGGGTTCGCACATCATGACCATTCCAGCACCACCTCCATATTGATAATCGTCTATTTGCATATGTTTATTGATCGCCCACTTGCGTAGGTTATGGATAGTCAGGGTTAGCAGCCCCTTCTCTTGTGCACGTTTCATGATGCTATGGTTAAATGGGCTCTCCAATAATTCGGGAACAGCGGTAATGATATTGATCTCCATAAAAATTTGTTCGGCAGCAAAGATGTGGAATAATCAGCAATACTTTTTTTTAGCACAAGTATGTTTTTACATATTTCGGCTAACTGAGCACAAACAAGCTAAATTTGCCTACCCAGAATAACGATATTATGAAAACTTACTTAGCGCAACTAGACAAAAATTTTGGTGGGTTATTGTTTTATAATCAAACTGCTATACATCAAGCACAATTGCGTGCCTATGCTACGGATGCCTCCGTGTATCAGGAAATGCCCTTAGCTGTTGCCATACCCGCTACGATTGCTGATATAGAAAAGCTAATTCAGTTTGCCACCCAGCATGCTATCACCCTTATTCCAAGGGCTGCGGGTACTTCATTAGCAGGACAGGTGGTGGGTAGTGGAATTGTAGTAGATATTTCGAAGTATTTTACCCAGATCATAGAAGTTAATACCAAAGAAAAGTGGGTGCGTGTTCAGCCTGGGGTGATTAGAGATGATCTGAATGCTTATTTAAAAGACTATGGGTTAATGTTTGGCCCAGAAACATCTACTGCTAATAGGGCGATGTTGGGTGGCATGTTAGGCAATAATTCTTGTGGATTGCATAGTATGGTATGGGGGGCTGTTCGGGATCATGTATTAGCAGTAACGGCCATTTTAAGTAATGGCGAATTAGCTGTGTTTAAAGCCGAAGAGATAGCCCCTATTGCTACGGCTGTTTCGCTAAAAGAAAAAATATATAACCAACTCTATCAACTTCTTAGCAACGAAAAAAATCAGTTGCTCCTAAAAAATAATTTCCCGCAGGCTTCTGTAAGCCGAAGAAATAGTGGTTATGCATTAGATAGTTTAGTTGGTATGAAGCCTTTTCATGCCGAAGGAGCCCCCTTTAATTTATGTAAGCTGCTAGCTGGATCCGAAGGTACACTGGCCTTTGTTACTGAAATAAAGCTAGGGCTATTGGATTTGCCTCCCAAAGAAACCGCAGTGGTTTGCATTCATTGTAATTCGATCGCTGAATCATTAGAAGCCAATATTGTGGCACTCAAGCATCGGCCGATGGCTTCGGAATTAGTAGATAAATACATCATGGATTTTACCATTCATCATCCGGAATATAGCAAGAACCGCTTTTTTATTGAAGGTGATCCTGCTGCATTATTGATGGTAGAATTTATGGAGGATGATCGGGTAATGGTGCAACAAAAAGCTGCCGCATTAATTGCATCATTACAAGAGGCTGGCCTAGGGTATGCTTATCCGATATTGCTGAACGAAGAAACTAAATTTGCTTGGGAAGTTCGTAAAGCCGGACTAGGCTTATTACGTAATGCAAAGGGTAATACACAGCCCGTAAACTTAATAGAAGATTGTGCAGTAAGTACCGATGAATTACCTAACTATATTGCCGATTTGCAAGCAGTGTTAAGGATGCACCAAACCAATGCTTCTTATTATGCACATGCGGGGGCCGGAGAGTTGCATGTAGAACCAATGATTAATTTAAAGTCGAAAGAAGGGTTAGTGACCTTTAGAAATATTTTGGCCGACACGGTGAAGCTTGTCAAAAAGTACAAAGGTTCTTTGTCGGGCGAGCATGGCGATGGAAGGTTACGTGGCGAATATATTGCTGCTGTGGTAGGTAAGGATACTTATGCGCTATTTGAGCAGGTAAAACATATTTTTGATCCAAACAATGTGTTTAATGCAGGAAAGATAACGGCTACACCTCCGATGGATACGCATTTACGGGTACAACAGCAGCTGTCTGAAAGAACCATTGCTACCACGTTTAATTTTTCGGATAGTGGGGGCATTCTGCAACTAGCAGAAAAATGTTCGGGCTCGGGCGATTGTAGAAAAACCCAGGTATCGGGTGGTGTGATGTGTCCTAGTTATATGGCCACAAGGCTAGAAAAAGATACCACTAGAGCAAGGGCCAATATACTGCGACAATTCTTGAGTAATGAGCTAGATGAAGAGCCTTTCAATCATCAAGAGATCAAAGAAATAATGGACCTTTGTTTAAGTTGCAAGGGCTGTAAAACCGAATGTCCCTCGGGTGTTGACGTGGCTAAAATGAAAGCCGAGTTTTTGCAACATTATTATCATAAAAATGGGGTTCCTTTTAGGGCAAAGCTGATTGCCAATTTTAGTAAACAAATGCGATGGGTATCTAAGATTTCATGGGCCTATAATGGGTTCTATGGTATTCCTTTTCTACGAAAAATGGCCAACCGTATTGTTGGATTTCATCCCGATAGAACTATGCCGGCCTTAGCCAGTGAAACACTTAGGTCTTGGTTTAATCAACGTGGCAGCAATACGTTGATTAGTCAAGCTGCGCTTGTATATTTCTTTTGTGATGAGTTTACCAATTATAACGATGTAGAAATAGGTAAACAATCTATCTTATTATTAGAAGCCCTAGGCTATCGAGTGTTGATTCCAAAACATATAGAAAGTGGGCGCACTTATTTATCAAAGGGCTTGGTAGACAAAGCGGCTACCATTGTTAATACCAATATTGAATTATTGAAAGGTATCGTAAAGCAAGAGGCACCGCTTATTGGTGTAGAACCATCGGCCATACTTAGTTTTAGAGATGAGTATATGGATCTGGCTAGCGAAACAAACTACGAAGGTGCAAAACAGCTAGCTGCATACTCTTTTACTATTGAAGAGTTTTTGGCTAATGAATTTGCTGCCGGAAAGATTGATAAAAAATTATTTACCGAAGCGCCCAAAAGCATTTTAATACATGGGCATTGTTATCAAAAAGCATTGTCGTCGCAGCAATTGATTCGTTCCTTTGTAGAGATCCCCACTAATTACAATGCCACCCTATTGCCTACGGGTTGTTGCGGTATGGCAGGTGGATTTGGGTACGAAAAAGAGCATTATGCATTGTCGCAGCAGGTGGGCGAATTGGTATTATTTCCTGCAGTTAGGGCTGCAACAGATGCAGAGATTGTTGTTGCATCGGGTACTTCTTGTAGGCATCAAATTAAAGACGGAACAAGTAAGAAGGCCTTGCATCCGGTAGAGATACTCTATCAGGCATTGCGTTCATAATGGCTTGAACTAAGATTCCATAAATCCACTAATATCGCGGCGCTCTTTTTTTGTGGGCCTACCTATCTTGCTTTGTCTTTTGCCGGTATTGAAGGAGGAGGCTTCAAATTTAATTCTATCTAATTCTTCGGCTGGTGTTAGGTCGATATAAAATTTTATGGCTTCGCTGTATTGCACTCTCTTTTCTAGTAAGTCTACAATTTTTATGACCCATTTTCGAGCTTCAGTTTTTACCTCATATTCATCTCCAATATTTACGGCTCTAGAGGCTTTTATTGAACTGCCAAGTAGCTTTACTTTTCCTTTATCGCATGCATCGCCCGCCTGACTACGTGTTTTAAATAGTCGAATAGCCCATAAGTATTTATCAATCCTTAGTTTTTCTTTGCCCTCGGTCATAAATCAAAAATATAAAGTAGGTAGCTAATTTTTTTTAAAATAGTATAGTTAATAAGCCTTTGTGTTTACTAAAGATTATTTTCCTATAAAAATGGCTTTTCTTTTTTCCAAGAAAGCTTGTGTGCCCTCGATCATGTCGGCGGTGTCAAAGCATTTTCCAAATGCTATAACTTCTGTCAAATAACCCGCTTTTGTCTTGTCATCTATTGCATTTACAGCTCTAATACATCCTGCTATTGCGATGGGTGCTTTTGAGTTAATAATTGTTAATAGGGCAATGGCTTTGTCGAGCAATTGTTCTGGTGCGGTAACATAGTTTACAAGTCCGTATTGTAGCGCTGTAGTTGCGTCGATCATTGCTGCACTCATTAACAATTCTAAGGCCCTTCCTTTGCCAATTAATTGGGTTAATCGTTGTGTGCCCCCGTAGCCGGGCATCAGTCCAAGGTTAACTTCGGGTTGGCCAAATTTTGCTTGTTCACTAGCGATTCTAAAATGGCAACTCATGGCTAATTCGCAGCCGCCTCCCAAGGCAAAACCATTAACACAGGCAATGATAGGTTTAGGTGACTGTTCAATTCTAAAAAAAGTATCCTGACCTGCCTTCGCCAATGCCATACCTTCTTGGGTGGAGCATCCTACAAATTCACTGATATCGGCACCTGCAACAAATGCTTTGTTGCCACTACCTGTAATAATTACACTTTTTATATGGTCATTGGCATACACTTCATCAAGCAAGGCATTGAGATCGATAAATACCTGCTTATTCAAGGCATTGAGCTTGTCGGGGCGGTGAATGGTAATGGTCAGAATTCCATTCTCTAGACTGCTTAACAATGTTGTATACATGGAATGAATTTTATGGATTGAAAAGTATGGCCACTTGTTGAAGGTCTCCCCACTATATTGCCCATCTGTTTTAGGTAAATCTAGGCGTTATACAAAAATCGGATATTTAAAAGTCTCTATGCTCATTTACCCATTCTTTAATATAATTGGCAATATGGGTGGTAGTAGCACCCGGTGCAAATAGTTTTCCTACACCCATGTTGTGCAATAAAGTCATATCCTCTGCTGGTATAATGCCTCCGCCCGTAAGTAATACATCGTTCATGTCTTTTTCCTTCATTAAGGCAATCAGTTTTGGAAAAACGGTTAGGTGTGCACCGCTTAGGATGCTGATGCCGATGGCATCAACATCTTCCTGTAGTGCAGCATTTACAATCATTTCGGGTGTTTGTCGTAGGCCAGTATAGATAACTTCCATGCCCGCATCTCTAAGTGCTGTGGCAATAATTTTAGCACCCCTGTCGTGGCCATCTAATCCAACCTTGCCCACCAAAACTCTAATTGGACGTTCTTTTTTCATAGTCCTAATCTTTAGCTAAAATTACAATACATTTTTTCTAAAATGAGGATTTGCTTTTAGTACTTTACTTATTTACATGCTGCGAACAAGTCTCGAATAAACTAGGGTTGTGGAGTGTAGCGGGGAAATATGGCAGCCTCAATAACCTTATCATGTGCTAATAAAAAAAATCCTGCCAATAACGTTTAAGAGCAATTGATCCTGAGCGCTATTGGCAGGTGGGTAACTATTTCTGGTTTGGGGTAAGCAGATGGTAGTTGTAGTGCCGCTTAATTTTATTTTTTTTAGTATTAGCCTAGCATGAACTATTTTAAAAGTTCCAGGGTATGGCGAATACGTTTAATTGTTTCTTCTTTGCCTATTAATTCGGCAATATTAAACACATGGGGGCCAAATTTTCCACCCACTAACATAATACGAAAGGGGAGCATTAATTCGCCCGGTTTTATTTCATTTACAGCGGCTAATTCTTTTAATTCGTTTTCTAAATTTTCGTGATTCCAGAATTGCATTAATTCGAATGCTCGAATAAGTTCGATAAAGAATAGGGTTTTCTGCTCGTTCCATTTTGGTTGAATGGCAGCGATGTCGATGGTCTCGGGCGCTTGGAAGAAGAAGGCAGCTTGCGTGGTAAAATCGGTCAAAAACGTACAACGGTCTTTTACCAATTCTAATACCTGTTCTAGCTTTTGTTGGTGGATGTTTGCCATTCCTTTTTCGGCCAATAATGCCGCCAATTGCGAGCTATAATGGGTAGCAGGTAATTTTTTAATCCATTCTTGGTTAAACCATTTTGCTTTTTCGAAATCGAATTTTGCACCAGCCTTATGCACACGTTCCATAGAAAATTTTTCGATTAATGTAGGGAGCGAAAAGATTTCATTGTCGCTACCGTCATTCCATCCAAGCATCGCCAACATATTCACAAATGCTTCGGGTAAAAACCCACGTTCTTTAAATCCATCCATCAATTCGTTTGTTTTGGGGTCTGTCCAAGACATCGCAAATACAGGAAATCCTAGTCGGTCGCCATCTCTTTTACTGAGTTTGCCATTGCCATCTGGCTTTAGAATAAGGGGCAGGTGAGCCCATTGAGGCATTTGTTCTAGGCCAAATAAGTACTGCCAAAGTAAAATATGCACAGGGGCACTAGGTAGCCATTCTTCGCCACGAAATGCATGGGTAATTTGCATGAGATAATCATCTACCACTACTGCTAAGTGGTAAGTAGGCATATTGTCGGCTTTTAATAATACTTTGTCGTCAACCTGGTCCGAATTAAAGCTTACTTCGCCGCGAATCATATCGGTAAAACGAATTTCCTGATTCGAGGGCATTTTAATTCTAATCACATGGGGCGTATGCTCGTTGAGCAATGTTTTAACTTCGGCATCCGATAAAACGGTAGAATTTTTTAAGTCCACTCTAGACAAGTGGTTATATTGAAAGTTGGGTATTTCTTTCCGTTTAGCTTCTAAGGCTTCTGGGGTATCAAAAGCATAATAAGCATGGCCTTGTTCTACCAATTTTTCGGCATAAGCCCGATAGATAGCTTTCCGTTCGCTTTGGCGGTAAGGAGCAAATGCGCCTCCATGTATGGGGCTTTCATCTGGCTCTAATCCACACCATTCCAGCGTTTTAAAGATATATTCTTCGGCGCCAGCTACAAAACGATTTTGGTCGGTATCCTCAATACGCACAATAAAGTCGCCGCCATAGTGTTTGGCAAATAAATAATTAAACAATACCGTTCTTACACCGCCTAGATGCAATCCACCTGTTGGTGATGGGGCAAAACGTACCCTTACTTTTTTTGTATCCATTCTGCAAAGATAATATGTGTTGATAGTTATCCATCAATTGCCCTTGTTTGATAAATAAAGGGTGAGGAAAGGCTTTAAAAAAAACTTAGGGCATGTTCCTATTTTTGGGTACTTTATTTTATCTTTGTAGTGTATGCAACGCTTCATTTACATGTGGCGTTGTATTTTTTTTATCCCATTTTAAAACGAAGAGTATGAGTGAATATGTAACAAAAGAGACATTTGAAAAAATGCGTGAAGAACTTCAACGGATGAAAGGTATTGACCGTCCAGCAGCTTCAAGGGCTATTGCCGAGGCTAGAGAGAAAGGCGATTTGAAAGAAAATGCCGAATATGATTCTGCCAAAGAAGCGCAAGGAATGCTCGAAGCAAGAATTAAGCAGTTGGAAGGCGTTATTTCTACAGCAAAAATAGTAGATCCTAGTTCTATTGATACTAGTAAAGTGGCCGTATTGACCAAAGTAACCATTACGAATTTAGCTACTAAAAAAACAATTACTTATCAGATTGTAGGGGAGAAAGAAGCCGACTTGAAGTTGGGTAAAATTTCTGCTTCTTCGCCCATTGGTAAGGGTTTATTGGGTAAAGCTATTGGTGAAACAGCCGAAATACAAGCACCTACAGGATTAATTAAATTTAGAATAGAGGGTATTACCATTTAATTGCCCAGTTCGCTAAAAAAGGCCTTGCAAAATTGGTTTGCAAGGCCTTTTTTTTGGGGTTTTTACTGTATGGCTAGGACCCTACATTAATCATCCTATGGATAAGGGGGTAAAGGGAAATTTTATTCCAACATAAAAAACAATTTTGTTTTAAAATTGTCGGAAACTTACACTTTAATTAAAATTGCCATCGTCTTGATAATTTTTTTTTGAACTAGTTGCTAGTTCTCCAATATTTACGACCCCCATTTGAATTGCATAAATTACTAAACCTATTCTAGTATTTATATTTAATCTTGCACAGAGTCTATCTCTATGATCATGAACCGTTCTCAATCCGATATCCATTATTGCAGCTATTTCTTTATATGTATAATCTTCGCAACAAAGTTTTAAGATTTGCTTCTGTTGTTCGGATAAAACAAAATAATTTTCATTTTCAATATGCCGTTTTTTTGAATTAGTTAGCTTCGATTTAATTTTTAAATCGATATAAATTTCGTCATTATAAACAACTGAGATTGCATTAATTAATTCTATTGTATCAACATCACTTGTAACAAACCCTTTTACGCCATATTTAAGCAATTCGGAGACTAGCTTTTGATGGTGATGTAGTGATATTACTATAATTTTTATAGAAGGATACTCCTCATGAACCTTTAAAATTACCAATCTGCCATCTAATACACATAATTGTAAATCCATCAAAATGATGTCAGGTAGATTTGCACAAACTTTTAATTTATCTAATAACTCTTGCCCATTGTCAGTTTCAAATATTGTTTGAATGTACTCGAAATCTTTAAAGAATTCCTTTAGTAAATTCCTTAATAGGTTATTAAACTCAACTATTACAAGTTTAATCATTACTATAATATTCTAGTAGATTACTGAATGTCTAGTCGATATAAATTCGCAAATCAATTGGCAAAGATGATATAATAATAAGTTTTTAAATAAAAAAATAAATGTTAAATTTATTAAATGTGTATTAAATACTGCTAAACCAGTACAAATACGGGTTTAGCAGTATTTAATACACATTTACCTTTACAATCACTAGTTTTTTTATCAAAAAATAAAAAGTTTTAATCTTTAATTGACTCTTTAGTGTATTTACACATAGGCTTTATCAAAAGTATATTGGCACAAGCGAAACCGCTAGGACCTAGAAATTTGTAGACGAGAAAAAATACAAAGCTGAAAACTTTACAGTATAAGTAAGTAAAAAAACCGCTGAACATTTGAACCATGGCGTAAGACAGGGGATAAAAAATAAAAAAAATAAATATGAAAAAGTTTGAAAACATGAGCACATTCATTGAAATGACAGAAAAAAAGTGTAAAAAAATTCTTGGCGGCCTTCAAGGATCCGTAACCACAACTCTCTCAGGTGGAGGTGTTACGAAAGGACAAACCACTCACGTTGATGGATACCCTGATGATTATGGTCCATCAGATCATGCGCCTCAAGATTAGTTTTTTATGAATTTGTACAAAGGAGAGATTTGTACTTTTAAATAAACCTCTCCTTTGTTGGGAACAAAAATAAAATTCCTTGATAAATTTAAATTCACCTTGCTTATGATTCTAGTTATTAGCCAGAATTATATGGAAATATCAACTGATCAAGTTTTGAATTGGATATCTTATTTAGGCGGTAATTTTATTAGAATTAATGGCGATCAAATTTGTAAAAGTGGGGGAATTAGAATAGTTCTTAATAACTCCGAAGAAGAATTCTCACTTAGTGGGGCAAATAAATTTTGCTATTTTAATAAATTTAATATCGCATGGTATCGTAGATGGATTAATGAAGCTAATACAAATTCTAGATCATATTCAGTCTTGGGAGTTAAAAATTCTGTTGATATTTTAAATAATATAGCTGCTAATGACCTAACACTTAAGCGATATTTCTTTTATTCAATAAAAGTAAAAAAATGGCTTACAGAACCAAGTGCACTTCAAAATGCCAATAACAAAATAATAGTTTTAAGTATTGCTAGAAAACATAATTTACTAATCCCTTCAACTATTATTTGTTCGAGAAAAGTAGACTTGATTGGATTTATGAAAAGAGAAAATAAAATAATCACTAAAGATCTTACTCTGCCTTTTAGTATTGAATTTTCAAATGAATATTATATACATTCCTACACTGCTATTTTTGAATGGGAAAATTTGAAAAGTATTCCAAATAATTTTCTTCCGACACTATTTCAACAATACTTGGAAAAAGATTTTGAAATACGCTCTTTTTTTTTAGATAATATATTTTATTCTATGGCAATTTTTTCTCAAAAGGATGATAAGACAAAAATTGATTTCAGGAATTACAACTGGCTCGATCCTAATAGGGTCATGCCGTTTAAATTGCCCAATCAAATAGAAGAAAAGTTAAGAAAAGTATTTATTGATTTAAATTTAGAAACTGGATCAGTTGATATAATTAAGCATATTAATGGTGGTTTCTATTTCTTAGAAATAAACCCAATAGGCCAATTTGGAATGACCTCTTTTCCTTGTAACTATAATCTCGAAAAAAAAATAGCTGAATATTTAATAAAAAATGATTGTTAATGTGAAAATAACTAGTCAATTATTTTTAGAGAAAAAAAGGTTTGATATCTGCCTTTTGCCCCTTAATTTCTATGTTCAATCTGTCATAAATAGGGAAAATGTGTTGCCTGCACTAAAGTGTAGGTTTATTAAGAGTGGATTTTATGAAAGTGATTTTGTACTAGGTACGAGTCCAGATAAACTGATTAGTCAAATAATAGATTTTAATGAAGAATCATAAAATTTACAAGCTATGTACCACCTGCAAAGTTGTTGATGGACCAGCAGTTTCTATTATATGCGATTTGCAAAAGAATACATTTGCATATATACCAAAAGGACTAAGTGAGATTTTGAATCTCCATGAGCATATGTTTTTGGGAGATATTAAAAAAATATACGATGTTGGATTGCATCAAATAATTGATGAATATTTTGATTATTTAGATAAAAAACAATTCATCTATTTCATAGAGCAATCAGAGATTATATTATTTAAGGATATTTCTTCAGTTTTTGAAGTTCCTTGTGAAATAAATAATGCAATCATTGATTTTAATAATTTAAGTAAGCACAATTTTGAAAAAATTTTTTTTGAGTTAGATTTACTTGGATGTAGATTTATTGAGTTGCGTTCATATGACGTTATCTCAATAATGGAGTTAAGAAAAATTCTAGGAAATATTAAGGGGGGGAAGTGCTTATATATTAACTTAATACTGAAATATACTGATGAGCTTAGGATACAAAATTTGTTAGCGCTCTATAATGATGCACCTTTTATTTCGCAATTTATTATACACAGCTCTCCAATGATTGAACAAAATGCAGAAGCTTTTCCGTTTAAGGTATTGTACACTAAACAAATTATTGGAAATGATTCTTTTTGCGGAAATATTTCTGTTCATAATTTTGCAATTAATATCCCTCATTATATGGAAGCTTTAAAGTTTAATACATGCTTGAATAAAAAAATTTCAATTGACTCAAATGGTTTTATCAAGAACTGTCCCTCTTTGAGTCAATTCTATGGTAACATTTCTTCTGATTCATTAGTTGATATTGCTATAAAAAACAAAAATTTTCGAGAATATTGGTATATAAATAAGGATTCAATAAAAATATGTAGAGACTGTCAGTTCCGCTATATATGCACTGACTGTAGGGCTTTTGTTGATGACAAGTTTGACAAACCCTTTAAATGTAAATATGACCCTTATAATAATATTTGGGAAAGTGAATGAGTGTTATTATGGTGTTGCTAAAAAGTATTAATTTTTTTTACTTAAATTATATCTCAGTATAAATATTCATATTAGTTGCCAAAAAATATGATTTTTTATATGAAATGTTACTCTTTTTTGCAATTAGCCTTAGCAGGCTCTAGCTACTCTATTTCACAAGATTCAAATTATATAGATAGGGCTATTAAATTTCAATGGCTCATCCATAAAGCCGATTCCCTTAATAATGAGCATAATTATTATACGGCTGGGAAATATTATGATAGCGCTTTTTTTTTAATGGGGAATCTTGGTTTTTTCTACGATCAATTTAGGGCTGCTAAAAATTGGCTTTCTATGGGTGAAAAAGATAAATGTTTGAAATATGTAGAATTAATACCAAAGTCTAGATATTTTTCACTTGATGATAAAGTTGTTATTTATAATCATATAAAAAATGACTCATTATTTTTTATAATTCATAATGAGAAGGTTTACCATAAAGTTTTACATCAATTAGCGTCCATCAAAATTAATCAAGAAAAAAAATATAACAAGGCCCTCTCCATTAAATTAGATTCGATATTTATCAATGACCAATTTGAAAGAAGTAAAATAGATACCATGATACAATTGTATGGGAGAAATTCTATACAGTTAAAAGAACTATGGAAAAAGATTAACTACAATGATTCTATAAATGTTTCTTTTGTTACCCACCTTTTGCAGGGAAAAGGATGGCTTGGTGAGGATGTTGTTGGTAAAAATGGCTTAAATACGATCTTTTTAGTAATTCAACATGCCAATATTAATATTCAAAAAAAATATTTTGCCAGCTTAAAGAAAATAGCTTTTCGCGGCGGGGGAGATTTATGGAATTTCGCATATTTAGCCGATCGGATTCAAGTACAATTAGGCAGATCACAATCTTATGGCAGCCAGTTTTACTTTAATACCCAAATGAATGTAAATACCTTTTATCCTATAAGAGATGAGCGTCATTTAAATATGCGCCGCTACAAGGTTGGACTTGAGCCTATAGAATATTATGCAAAAAAGTATAATATAAAACGAATGTAATAAAGCGAAACTAGTCTATCATCTTTGGCTTTAAAATAAGAAACGAAAAAAGTGCCTCCGATTAGTTGAGGTACAATACCCATAAAATATTAATATTACTGTGGATTTAGAATAATTTTACTTATTACACCTAACGGTAAAGATAACTTGCTTAATTTTCAGGGTTAGCTGTAAGCTTGATTTAGTATTCAAAGAATTGGTTATCAATATAAAGCGAACGTAATGAAGCAAAAAATGTTGAGCAAAAGGTTGTTCTAGTAATAAGAGTATTTATTAACAAGAGCACAAAAAACGCTAGTGATCATTGTAACTTCATACTTTCATACAGAAATTAATATTGAGTGACACTTATATAAAAATCATGACCTTATTTTCTAAAATTATTGCTGGAGAAATACCTTCATATAAGATCAGCGAAAACGAATTATTTTATGCATTTTTAGATATTTTTCCTTCGGCACTAGGACATACTTTAGTGGTTCCCAAAATCGAAGTAGATAAGTTATTTGATTTGCCTTCGCCCTATTTAGAAGGTATACTAGCTTTTGCAAAACCGATTGCACAGGCAATACAAAAAGCATATTCTGTTAACAGAATTAATATTATTACAATTGGATTTGAAGTGCCGCATGCACATATTCACCTATTACCCATGAATGGGATGGCCGACATGAATACTTTGTTGAAAAAGATACCCATTACTACCGAACAGTTGCAAGTGGTTCAAGCCAATATCCTGCAGTATTTATAGGATTTGTCCATTATTTTTCCTTTATTCTATTGGCATTTTGCTTGATAAAATCGTCCCATCCTTTAAAGCCCTTCGTTGTGCCAACAAGTGGGGAGGATGTTTGGTAGTGGTGGCATAAAGCTACAGCCAATGCATCGGTGGCATCGAAGTATTGGGGTTTTTCTTCAATGTTTAAAGTGCGCTGAAGCATTTTCCATACTTGTTCCTTGTCTGCGTTTCCATTGCCTGTAATTGACTGCTTAACTTTTTTGGGCGAGTATTCGGTAACTGTTAGGCCACCCTGCATAGCTGCAGCAATCGCAACACCTTGTGCTCTGCCTAGCTTTAGCATACTTTGCACATTTTTACCAAAAAAGGGGGCTTCAATGGCAAAAGTTTCTGGTTTATATAGTTTGATTAATTCACAAACCTTGGTATGTATTTTTTCTAGTCGTTGATAGATATCCTTGTGGGCAGTTAGTTTCAACACATCCATTAGTAACACCCTTGCCTGATTGCCTTCTACTTTCAATAATGCGAAACCCATTACTTGCGTGCCTGGATCGATGCCTAATATGATTGTTGATCGTTTCATCTTGGTGAAAATAGTTTATTCTGCGCACATGTTTTTTCTATCTCATAATTTCATCCGTTCTTTGCAACTCAAAATCATGATACTGAATAAGCGGTTAAAGATATTTATCAATTATTTCATTGGCCCATTATTATTTTGTTGGTTGATGTTTTCGATCTATCATCAAATTTTGCAACAAAAGAGTTTGCTTGGCGATTGGCATCATATTTTCGAATCATTCCATAAAGATGCCTGGTGGAAATTGGGAATGGTTATTTTATTGATGTTAGTGAATTGGGGGTTAGAAGCAAAAAAATGGCAACTACTCATCAAGCGCATACAAATAGTTTCCTTTACCCGCGCTTTTCGAGCCATTTTCTCTGGACAGGCTTTTGCTTTAAATACAGTAAATGGATTGGGCGAATATTTAGGAAAAGCCATCTATCTAGAAGAAGGGAACAGATTACGTTCCATAGCAGTTACGATTGTGGGCAGTATTAGTCAGGTGATTGTAACCTTTGTGATGGGTTTGTTGGGGCTTTATTACATTCGAGGATACTTGTTGAAAGACACGATACAATTAAAAGGCTTGTCGGGCTTTTGGTTTAATGGACTATCATGGGGAGTATTATTAGGAACCCTTGTATTAATAGTTTCCTATTTTAGTTTGGCCGCAATCACTAGAATAATTGAACGTATTCCTTTCGTATCGAAATATGTGTTTTTAATTCATAAAGTCACCGATTTTAATACCAAAGAATTAACAACAATTTTATGTGTTTCTTTTTTTAGATACACAGTTTTTGTGCTACAATATTTACTATTGCTGCAGATATTTAAGGTGGATGCTTATTGGGTTTCTTTGGTTTGTTTATTATGTGTTATGTTTTTGGTATTGGCTATTATTCCAACTGTAGCATTAGCAGAATTGGGGTTACGTGGAGAGTTGAGTATTTTATTAATTGGGTTAGTGAGTACCAATACTGTTGGCATTCTATTTACAGCAACGGGTATCTGGCTTATTAATCGAGTGATGCCTGCTTTGTTGGGTAGCCTTTTTATATTGGGGGTTAAATTTTTTAAGAAATAAATCTTGTGAAAAAAATCATTGCGTTTATCTTTTTATTTTCAAATTCATTTCAATTGTCGGCAGGAGATGAATTTTGTGGTATTCATAATCTCTCTTTTCAAGATGGAGAAAGTATATCGTACACTATTTTTTATTCGGTTGTGGGTATCTATGTCAATGCAGGTAATGCCAATTTTACAACTAGTGTAGAAAAATTCAATAATAAAGCTGTTTACCATGTAGTAGCTACTGGCAGTTCTAATCCAAGTTATGATTGGATTTTTAAGGTTCGGGATCGGTATGAATCTTATTTTGATACCACTAACCTACAGCCACTGAAGTTTATTAGAAATGTAGATGAAGGGGGGTATAAAACGCTAGAGAATGTAACCTTTAATGCACAAGCTAATACGGCCATTACCGCAAAAGGTGTTTTCAAAATACCGAATTGTATACAGGATGTGCTGAGTTCAATCTATTATGCCCGAAATATTGATTTTAATAAGTATAAGGTGGGCGATAAGATACCTTTTGATATGTTTTTAGATAATCAGGTATACTCGCTTTATTTGCGCTATATGGGCAAAGAAGTGGTGCGAACAAAATATGGCAAATTCAGAACCATTAAATTTAGTCCCTTACTAGTGAATGGTACTATTTTTTCTGGTGGCGAAAAGATGGCTGTATGGGTAAGTGATGACGCAAACCATATTCCACTTCGTATAGAAAGTCCGATAACTGTAGGAACGGTGAAGGTAGATATGATGCAGTATAAAAATATTCGATATCCGTTAAGTTCGATGATAAAGTTTAGATGATATCCGTTAGTTTAAAAACCTCTTTTTGCCTAATTCCTCTTTCTGTTATTTGTAAATTGCAGCATTCATTGATGGGGTCGTGTTCAAAAAATAAAATATAATTATTGGCAACCGCTTCATTTAAGAATGATTTTTTTTCGAATAAAGTGGTTAAAGGAAACATATCGTAGCCCATAATATAAGGCAATGGGATATGATATACCGAGGGTAGCAGATCGGCCATAAAAACAATCGTCTTGTCTTTGTATTTTATTTGCGGTAACATCATTGCTTCTGTATGCCCATTTACCAAACGAAAAGAAATTTGTGCTGAGAAAGGAGTAGCCATTTCGCTTAATCGTTGGTGGGCCGAAGTTATTTTATAATCAGGGGCAAGCGCTTCTATTAACCTTAATTGCCCACTTGCTTGAAGGGGTAAAATATTTTCTTTTAAAAAGGATGCTTTTTCGCGATCGTTAGGATGTATCGCCCATTCCCAATGGGCTTGGTTGGTCCAATAATGGGCATTTTTAAAGGCAGGCAATAGTTGATCGCCTATACGTTCTATGCTTCCGCCACAATGGTCAAAATGAAGATGGGTAAGCACTACATCGGTAATATCGTTTTTATGAAAGCCGTATTTTTTTAAAGATGATTCTAGTGTATGATTTCCATGTAGATAGTAGTGGCCGAAAAATTTTGCGTCTTGTTTAGTGCCACAGCCATTGTCAACTAATATAAGCTTGTTGCCATCTTCAATGAGTAAACAGCGCATAGCCCAGGAGCATAGATTGTTTTCGTCGGCTGGATTAAGCTTGTTCCAGATTGATTTAGGAACTACGCCAAACATGGCACCACCATCTAGTTTAAAGTATTCGGTTTCTATGCTATATAGTTTCATGCTTGGCCCATTTGTCTTTTCTTCATATGAACAAACAGTAACAAAATTAAGCCAATTATAAAGAAGATCATCAATGCTAAAACGGAGTTTCGCATACCGCCCAATGTTTCGGCAACATAACCAAACGATAGGGTGCCAATTACAGTTCCTAGTTTGTCGCATACATCAAAGAAACTAAAAAAGGACGCGGTGTCTCTGGTGTCGGGTAGTAGTTTAGAGTAGGTGGAGCGACTCATAGATTGTATGCCACCCATGACCATGCCTACGCAAAATGCCACCATATAAAACTCAGTTACGGTATGTACGCGGGAGGCAAAAAAGCAAATGCCAATCCATATGGAAATTAAAATAGCTAATGTAAAAATATTGTTTGTTTTGCTTGATATTTTTGCAAAGAGGGTAGCGCCCACAATCGCCACTATTTGAATGATGAGGACTACCAAAATTAGTTGCGATGATTCCATCTTTAACTCGTCGGAGGCAAAATAAGTAGCCAAATACATGACCGTTTGTACACCCATATTATAAAAGAAGAAGCTAAATAGAAACCGTTTAAGCACAGGGTAATGCACGAGTTGGTTCCATACTTTTCTTAATTCATGAAAGCCATTGGTGATGATATTATGGTTGAGATCCTGTGATGAAACCTTTGAGGCAGGTAAGGTGCTAAATGTGATTTGCGCAAAGCCCGCCCACCAGATGCCTACCGATAAGAAAGAAAGCCGAACGGGCCAATCGCCCCAACCCAAATTTAGTTTGGTATTCATCATAATAAATACCAAACAACCCATCATTAAAAGCACGCTGCCAATATATCCTAAAGCAAAGCCTTTAGCACTAACCCTATCTTGGTCTTCTTCGGCAGCAATCTCGGGTAAATAGGCGTTATAAAATACTAGGCTACCACAAAAGCCAATACTGGCTATGATCGAAGCAATGATCCCTAGGTTAATATTGTTTTTTGTAAAAAATACCATAGCGCAACAGGCGGTTGAGCCAAGATAACAGAAGAATTGCATGAATGCTTTTTTGTTCCCTTTATAATCGGCTATTGAAGAAAGTATCGGCGACAAAAAAGCAATGACTAGGAACGAAAATGAGATAGAATAAGAGGCCAAAGATGCACGGTCGAATGTTCTACCAAGGAATACCACTTGCGCGGGCGCAATAGCCGTATAATAAGCTGGAAATATGGCTGAGGTAATGATGAGCGAGTAAGCACTATTTGCCCAGTCGTACATGGCCCAACCATTCACCACTTTTTTGGAAGCTGTTAGCATAGTATCGATTGAAACGTGAATTTATGTTACAACAATTATTTAATAAAGCCTTGTTGTATTAAAAGCAGCACAATCAGTCCAAGAATAATACGGTACCATCCAAATAACTTAAAGCCATGCTTTTGTAAATAGGTAATCAGAAACTTTACCGCAATCATAGCCACAATGAAAGCAACCAGATTGCCTATGCCAAGCAGCATAATATTATGCTTGTCTTTTAAAATTTCGGGATGTGTTTTAAAGGTTTTTAACAGCTTATAGCCGGTAGCTGCGGCCATCGTAGGCACGGCTAAGAAGAAGGAAAATTCGGCCGCGGCACTTCTGGATAATTTTTGTTGCATACCTCCAATGATACTTGCAGCACTGCGGCTTACGCCTGGCACCATTGCCAAACATTGCCAAAAGCCAATGATAAATCCATTGGTATAACTGATGTCTTTTTCTTCGTCAATGGTATGCTTAGTAAATAGGTTGTCGACAAATAAAAGAATAATTCCACCCACTAATAAACTGATAGCAACGGTGGTTGGACTTTCTAATAACCCATCAATTTTTTCGGAAAGTAATTTTCCAAGTATTAAAGCGGGAATAACTGATACGATTAGTTTAATATAAAATTGCCATTTCGAAAAGTCAAAGAATTTTTTCCAATAGAGTACCACCACCGAAAGGATGGCACCTAGTTGTATGGCAATCTCGAATAATTTGGTAAACTCGTCTTTTTCGATGCCCATTAAAGAGCTCGTAATAATCATATGTCCAGTAGACGATATGGGTAAAAACTCTGTAATTCCTTCTACAATGGCGATAATGATCGACTGAATTGTATCCATTTTATTTGATTAAGGGTTAAAAAGGTAAAGAAACAAAAAAAGCGGTGATATACACCGCTACTGAAATTATCTTTTTTAAAAAAAATTATGCTTTTGTTTTTTTGAAAAGTGCGTAAATTTCAACCAATAAGCCCCCAATAATCAGGATGGGTGCTACTGTAATACGCGTAAAGCTATAAACAACATTATAATCGAACACTTTGGGGTCTTGGTTTTTACCGCCACTCATCAGAAACATGCCTAAGGCAATAATTACCCCACCAATGGCCATCCATATATAGTTGTCTTTGTTAAATAAGGGCTCTAAGTTTTTTTTAGCTTTGTCGCTCATGATTTATTTTTTTGAGTGCTGCAATATAGTAAAACTACCTGGTTTATTGGATATTGAAAAAACTTAAAATTGCGTTATAAAATGTTCTATCCAAGAATGAGCGTTTTCTAACTAATAGAGGTCATCTAGCTTCATTTTCAGGTACTTTATTACACTTCGATGTGTGCTAATGACCGAAATCGTGATTCCCACCACAATCATGCCACCAAACAAAATAAAGTTCAGCGAATTATCGTGAATGATTTTTAATTGCGGTACTTGACTTTCTAGCCAGGTAACCATAATAAATAATAACACAATGGCAATCATAGCACTTGTAAAACCATTGATAACGGCTTTAATATTCATTGGTTTAGTGATAAACCCCCTAGTGGCCCCTACCATTTGCATGGTTTTAATCAAAAAGCGGTTGCTAAACATGGCTAATCGAATGGTATTATCGATGCTCACCATTACAATGATGCATAAAACGATGGCAATGACTAAAAAGGCTAGTCCGAACTTAGAAGCTTTATCATTTAAGTTATTTACAAGATCGCTAGGATACTTTAATTCGGTGATCTGGTTGCCATAGATAGCCATCATATTCGCTGAAATTCGGTTCAAGCTATCCTTATTGATATATTGTGCTTTGGCATAAAAATCAATACTCTCTGGTAAAGGGTTCGCATCTAGTATTTTAGCCCAATCTTCGTTATTATCTTTATTCCAGAGTTGTTTAGCTGTTTCTTTGTTTACATATTGAACATCTTTGGAATAGGGTTGATGGGCAATATATTGCTGAATTTGGCTAATCGTATCCTTATTGCTGGTACGTAAAAAAGCCTGTAACTTAATATCTTCCTTGAAAACGGTGCCTGCACGTTGGAAATTCATGAATACCCAGCCCATGATACCCATTAATAATAAAACTAATGAAACGCCTACAATACTGTAAATGTAATTGGGCTTACTGCGTTTCAACGACGATTTTCCTTCTATTGCCATAGTAAATGTATATCTGGTGAACAATGGCAAATGTACTGTAATCACTTACATTTGCACCCACTATAACGGCTAAAATGCTTGTTAAAGTATAAGGGGTCCTGTTTTTTTACTAGTAGGTTTTTTTTATAATTGCTTTTTTGCAGTTGTGGATGATCAAAAAGGCTAGAAAGAAGGAGGCTTTATTTAACCGCTAAACTGAGCTGATTGGGCTTATTTTTGTTGGTATAGATAGTTGAAGTAGCGCATGATAGCCAATAACTAGCGTGCCATTCAATGGGCCTGATAGCAATAAAAAGTCACAAATGTGTTGAATAAGATTGTACAAAAAAACAAGCTTTTCAATTTAGATAGGGCTATTGACATAAAAAACATTCAAAATCGTTTATCATACAGTAGATCATGGAGTATAATTTTAGTGAGATAGAACAGAATTGGCAGAAACATTGGAAAGATACCAACGCCTACAGTGTTTCGAATAGCAGCGAAAAGCCTAAGTATTATGTATTAGATATGTTCCCTTATCCAAGTGGTGCAGGATTGCATGTAGGGCATCCACTAGGTTATATCGCAAGTGATATTTTTGCTCGGTATAAAAGACTCAAAGGGTTTAATGTATTACATCCAATGGGTTATGATGCTTTTGGCTTGCCAGCAGAGCAATATGCCATTGAGCATGGCATACATCCGGCAGTATCTACAGAAGCCAATATTAATAATTTCAGGAACCAATTAGACAAGATTGGTTTTTGTTTTGACTGGAGTAGAGAAGTAAAAACCTGCGATCCTCAGTATTATAAGTGGACACAATGGATTTTCTTACAGCTTTTCAATAGTTTTTTTAACCGATCCATCAATAAAGCGGCATCGATAAACCAATTAATAAGGATTTTTGAAGCAGAAGGGAATGTACATCATGAATGTCCGGCAGATAGCGCCATTGTATTTGGAAAAGAGCAGTGGAATAGCTTTAGCCATGAAAAGCAACAGGAAATATTAATGCATTATCGCTTGGCATTTTGTGGTTATGGGGAAGTAAATTGGTGCCAAGCACTAGGTACCGTATTGGCAAATGATGAGGTGGTAAATGGGGTTAGTGAGCGTGGTGGACATCCAGTAGTTAAAAAGAAATTGCGTCAATGGTATTTGCGCATTACAGAATATGCAGATCGTTTGTTGGAAGGATTGCAAACAGTCAACTTTAGCGATGCCATGAAGGAAATGCAAACCAACTGGATTGGCAAAAGTATGGGTGCCGAAATCACCTTTGATATTAGTGGGTCTGCCGATAAACTGACTGTTTATACCACTAGACCCGATACAATTTTCGGCGTTGACTTTATGGTAGTGGCCCCTGAACATGAGTTAATAAAATCGATTGCCTCGGCCGAACAAAAGGCTGAAGTAGAAAAATATATTGACTATGTTAAAAGTAGAAGCGATAGGGAACGGCAGGCAGAGAAAAAGATTTCGGGATGTTTTACGGGGGCCTATGCTATTAATCCTTTTAACGAAAATCTGATTCCTATCTGGATGAGCGAATATGTATTAGCGGGTTATGGAACAGGCGCTATTATGGCTGTGCCTTGTGGCGATGAACGTGATTTTAAATTTGCAAAGCATTTTAATATTCCTATTACCAATATTATTGGAGAGGCGTTTAATGGGGAAGCCGCTAATGCTACCAAAGAGGCTAAACTCACGAATAGTGAGTTCTTAAATGGTGTGGTTATGCGCGACGCCATCGGTATGGTGGTAGAGAAATTAGAAGCATTAGGCATTGGTAAAAGAAAGGTTAATTTCAGAATGCGCGATGCAGCGTTTAGTCGTCAACGTTATTGGGGCGAACCCTTTCCAATAATTTGGAAAGAGGGAGTGGCCTTACCATTAGATGAAAGAGAGTTGCCTTTATTGTTGCCTGAAGTTGACACTTATTCTTCTGGTCCTGAAGGCGAAGGGCCATTAGCAAATATTCCTGAGTGGGTAGCAAAAGAATTAGAAACCAATACAATGCCAGGCTATGCTGGAAGTAGCTGGTATTTTCTAAGGTATATGGACCCTCACAATCAGGATACTTTCTGTGATCGAAAAGTGAGTGATTATTGGAATCAAGTAGACTTATACATTGGTGGAACTGAACACGCTGTTGGTCATTTACTGTATAGTAGACTATGGACAAAAGTTTTATTTGACCTAGGCTTCATTGGTTTTGATGAACCTTTTAAAAGGCTCTTGAATCAAGGGATGATTCAAGGAAGCAGCAGGTTTGTATTTAGGATTAAAGGCACAAATACCTTTGTTTCTGAGGGTTTGATTCAGGAAAATATCGACAAGGATGCAAAAGAGGTTACGCGTTCTTATACGATTGAGCAGGTAGATAAGCTTCATGTAGATGTTAATTTTGTAGATGGAAGTGAATTAAATATTGAGGCATTCAAAAAATGGAGGAACGGTGAATATGCGAATGCTGAATTTATTTTTGAAGAAGGTAAATATATCTGCGGTAGTGAAGTAGAGAAGATGTCTAAATCGAAATTTAATACCGTAAATCCCGACGATCTGGTAACGCGTTATGGTGCTGATACTTTTCGCATGTATGAAATGTTTTTAGGCCCTGTAGAACAAAGTAAACCTTGGGATACAAAAGGCATTGAAGGTGTGCATCGCTTTCTTAAAAAGTTATGGCGTTTATTCTTCGATGATTTAAAGGGGCAGGTTTGGAATGAAGAAAAAGCCAATTCCGAAGAGCTAAAAGTATTGCATAAGACAATTAAAAAAATTGAAGACGATACAGAGCGTTTTTCGTTTAATACGGCAGTAAGTGCCTTTATGGTATGTGTAAATGAATTGAGCGACTTAAAATGTCACAAACGCGAAGTGTTAGAATCGCTCCTAATCATGGTTGTTCCTTATGCACCACATATTTCGGAAGAGTTATGGCGTGCACTCGGAAACAATGCATCTATATTAGATGCAAGCTTTCCGACTTTTGAGGCTGCTTATGTTATTGAGTCTAGTAAGGAATATCCGGTAAGTATTAATGGTAAATTACGTACTACTCTTAACTTGCCATTAGATATAACACAACAAGAGGTTGATGTAATTATATTGGCCAATGAGGTGGTTGGAAAATGGCTAGAGGGTAAAGCACCTAAGAAAATTATTTTTGTAAAGGGGAAGATGATTAATATAGTTATCTAACCCATTTTACCTATTTAATTATACCATCAGCACCATGGTTCCGGCAATAATGAGTAGGGTTGCGATGGCCGTTTTAATGGTGAGTGCTTCTCCTAAAAATATTGCCGAAAGTAGAATAGTGAGTGCAAGACTTAATTTATCGATTGGGGCTACTTGCATTAATTTTCCTGCTTGTAAAGCTTTAAAATAAAAGATCCAAGATAGTCCGGTTGTAAGCCCCGACAATAATAGAAATAGCCAGTTAGCTTTTGTTATATGGGTTATTTCAGTTTTGTTGCCTCCAAAAAATACCATGCCCCATGCTAATACAAGAATAACAGAAGTGCGTATAGCTATGGCTAAATGGGTATCTACGCCCTTGATGCCAACTTTAGATAAGATGGCTGTAAGGGATGCAAAAACTGCCGACAATAATGCAAATATCCACCACATAATAAATGTTTATATAATTGTATCAAGGCTGCTAATTAGGTTATCTTTATAGCCTATATGCTATACCCCTTATTATCATTGTATAAAGATAGCTTTCATTTTGTTGTGCCTTTTCAGCCATCGAGAGATAAATTGTTGCGATTAAATTTCACGATCAGCAATCCAACACTTTCGAGCGCGGTATTTAATGATACCCATAATTTTTCCAAATATATCAGTAGTCAATTATTGCTAGCGGGTGCTAAATATGGCATTGGTGGGTACAATGAATTAAGAACTGTATACGCTAGAAGCAAGGTTTTTGATGAAGTAAATGAGCAACGTCGCTTGCACTTGGGGATTGATATATGGGGGGAGTCGGGAACACCTGTATTTGCACCATTGGGTGGCGTGATTCATAGCTTTGCTTTTAATGAGGCTTATGGCGATTATGGGGCAACCGTTATTTTGCAACATCAAATAAATGCATTTACTTTTTATACACTCTATGGTCATCTTTCCCTAGTAGACATACGTAAACTAAAAGAAGGAAAATTTGTGAGTATGGGAGAAGTGATTGGCCATTTTGGCGAGCCAAACGAAAATGGGCATTGGCCTCCGCATTTACATTTTCAGGTGATTACTGATATGGAAAATTATAAAGGTGATTATCCGGGTGTGTGTAAATGGAGTGAGCGAGAAAAATACTTAAATAATTGTCCTGATCCAGACCTGATCTTAAAAATGATGCATTTTTCGGAATGATTTTTCATTAATTTGCCCCCTAAATTTTTAAACCATGTCAGATCATAACAAAGAAGTAAAAGTTAATTTCGGTTCTACCGCTATTTTGTCTTTTGTAATTGTGTTTAGTATATTATTATTAATGTCTAATTGCCATGGACCTTACCATGTGGCAGCGCCGGAAAAGGCTAGTTCGGAACAAAAAGGGTAGGTTCGGATTTTCTTAGAGTGGTCCTACTTATTTTATAATTGCGCTATGCTACTTGTATTTAGTGTAGTTACTAGCAATAGATAAATAGTTTTTGTAGATTTGGTCCGAAATGGCAAACCCTAATTTAAATAGCGATAAAGCGCAGCAGCAACTTGTTGATAAGGAATTTGAGAATACTATTCGTCCCAAAGAGTTGGATGATTTTGCCGGGCAGCCGCAATTAATAGAAAACCTCATCATCTTTATTAAGGCTGCTAAGATTCGTGGTGAAGCATTGGATCATGTGCTATTTCATGGTCCTCCAGGCCTTGGTAAAACTACCCTTTCAAGAATTGTGGCCAATGAGCTAGGGGTGAATATCAAAGAAACGAGTGGTCCCGTTATTGAAAAGCCAGGCGATCTTGCTGGCTTACTGACCAATCTAGAGCCCAACGATGTTTTATTTATAGATGAGATACATAGGTTGAGTAATGTGGTAGAAGAATATTTATATGCTGCTATGGAAGATTTTAGGATTGATATCATGATTGATAGTGGTCCTAATGCAAGAAGTGTACAAATTAATTTAAACCCCTTTACATTAATTGGCGCAACTACCAGAAGTGGATTGTTAACGGCACCACTATTATCTCGTTTTGGTATTAAATCTCGCTTAGCGTATTACAATGCAGAAACACTGAAAAAAATTATTGAAAGAAGTGCTACGATTCTCAATACTTCTATTTCTGCTGATGCGGCAGGTGAAATTGCTCGCCGCAGCCGTGGAACACCTCGTATTGCGAACGGCTTATTAAGAAGGGTTCGCGATTTTGCACAAGTGTTGAATGATGGGTTGATTGATATTGGGATTACACAACATGCGCTAAAGGCACTCAACGTTGATGCACATGGCCTAGATGAGATGGATAATCGTATTCTTACCACTATCATCGAAAAGTTTAAAGGAGGCCCTGTTGGGCTTACTACCATCGCTACAGCCGTTGGGGAAGAATCGGGTACCATTGAAGAGGTGTATGAGCCTTTTTTAATTCAGGAAGGGTTTATGCAACGTACGCCACGTGGAAGAGAAGTAACCGCAAAAGCTTATCAGCATCTTGGGAAAACGCCCATACATAATTCCCAACAGCCCAATTTGTTTATTTAGCTCGATTCTTGCATAACTAGCTATCAACTGGTTTAAGAATCATTCATTTATAGATAAGTGCATAATAAAAAAGCGATTCATTTTAAATGAATCGCTTTTTTATTAAATTTTTGCGTATTAATTACTGGAAAATAGTAGGCTAAGGTGCTACTAACCTAAATCCATTTCCATGAATATTTACAATTTCAATATTGGTATCTTCTTTCAAATATTTGCGAAGTTTAGCAATATAAACATCCATACTACGGCCATTGAAATAAGTATCACTGCCCCATATTTTCTTCAATGCACGTTCTCTTGGTAGTAGGTCGTTTTTATGCTCTGCCAACATTTTCAATAACTCATTTTCTTTTGGAGATAATGTTTGTGTTTTACCATCATGTATGAGCTCTCTCAATTTCGGATTAAAATGGTAAGTGCCCATATCAAATTCAATATTGTCGCTGATTCGATTGTCTTCTTCGTTACGCTTTAGAATAGCCTTAATCTTCATCAATAGCACTTCGCTATCAAATGGTTTGGTAATATAATCGTCGGCACCTAATTTATATCCTTGAATAATATCTTCCTTCATGGTCTTAGCGCTCAAGAAGAATAATGGCACATCAGGATCAACATCACGAATTTCTTCGGCTAGGGTAAAACCATCCACATTGGGCATCATGACATCTAATAAACAGATGTCAAATTTTTCCCGTTGAAAAGCCGCTAAGCCAAGTCTTCCATCCCTTTCTAGTGTTACATCATAATCATTTAGCTCTAAATAATTTTTTAAAACCATGCCTAAGTTGATATCATCTTCGCACAATAAAACTTTGTATTTTTTCTTTTCTTCCATAATCTTAAAATTTAATTATTCAAATAAAGGTAAAGCATTACCAATTCTTATTCAATTACTAGCAATCTTTTGTTAAAAACGGCTAACCCAAGGCTTGCAAGGCTTAATTGTGAGGCCCTTGTGCTGGAATGGGGTTCATTTGGTGCTTTTCATTATTTTAGACTAATCGATCACTGTTGTTGATTACCTATACCCTTGTTAAAGCAAAAGCCAATATTTTCATCTATCCTTAAAATATGGGTATTGGGTTTATGATCCCTTCTTTTCTAAAGTTGAGTTTGGGCATCCATTAATGGATTGTTATTTTGCCACTCTCGCTAAGTTGTAGTTTGCCTTCGCTTTGTAGGAACTCGATAATTTCCCAAAAATCTTCTTCTTGAATATGGCCATGTTGTTCTACTAATGTTTTCAATTCAATTCCTTCAATGGGAATGGCATTATAAATACTTTGCTTAATGGTATTAAAGTCGGCTTGTTTTATTTGGGCTTTTTTAGTTTGAAGGCAATTGTCGCAACTGCCACAATTTTTTGCAGTGCTATCGCCAAAATAGGTACTGATATATTTGCTTCTGCATTCATTGTTCATCGCAAGGTATCGCAGCATAACTGCTACCCGAGATTGGTATAGTTTCTTTCGCTCAAAGTAAGCATCTTGTTTGATGTGTAAGGATTGTGCTGGGGCTCTGCTATATAAATAGTGTAGTTGCGGTGTTTCTTTTTGAGGCCAATAATCAATAATGCGCAGCTTATTGAGTTCATTCAGGTCGGCATATATTTTATTGTAAGGGAGTCTAGTCAATTTAGCCATCTGCTTCTCATTGATAGAAACACGGTTATCGTAAATGCCTTCGTAGGTGCGCAATAAACACTTCATGACAGCATCAATTGTGGGATTCGTTTTTTCAATATCATTGAGTGTAATTTTATCGGCAGTAAACTGTACTTGTGAAGGCAAGAAAATGTCTTCATTAAAAGTTAAGTGCCCTTCTTGTTCTAATACTTTTAATACATTAATCACTAAGAAAAGATCCAAATTGAATTTCTGGATAAAATCGATTAAGTCGAAGTCGTAATACTTTCCTTCACCCAACCCAATGGGAATCTGAAGATAGTCGGCAATAGATTGATATACTTTTTTAATGTTGCGTATGTCGGGGAAACGTATATTGGGACAGTCCTCTAATTCCAAAGCATCTTGTTGTTCGTATAGTAGAATGGCATAGGATTTAATACCATCTCGTCCAGCTCTTCCAGCTTCTTGATAATAGTTTTCTAGACAGTCAGGAACATCATAATGAATCACCAGTCTCACGTTGTTTTTGTCGATACCCATGCCAAAAGCATTGGTACAAACCATGATCCTAGTTTGATTCTGCATCCATGCATTTTGTTTATTGGATCTTTCTTCGTGTGTTAAGCCTGCATGATAAAAGTCGGCGGAAATGTTTTGTAGCAAGAGTAAATCTGCTACTTTTTTTGTTTGTCTTCTGTTTCGGCAATAAATAATACCAGTCCCATTTACCTTGTTTATTATTTCGATGGTTTTATTGATTTTACTCTCTACTTTGAACACTGCATAGGAAAGGTTGCTTCTTTCGAATGCTTGGCGAAAAATACTGTGTTTATTGAATGCTAGTTTGGCAATAATATCTTTTTCTACCACTGGGGTTGCGGAGGCCGTTAATGCCAGCAATGGAACCTCGGGTAAATCTTCTCTTAAGTTTGATATGCGAAGATACGGAGGGCGGAAGTCGTATCCCCATTGCGATATGCAGTGGGCTTCATCCACAACAATTAGACTAATAGCTAGGTGGGGTAAGTATTCTCTAAAAAGGGGCGTTTCTAGGCGTTCTGGTGAAATATATAAGAACTTATAGTCGCCACTAGCAGCTTGTTGTAATGTTTTTTTTACCTCGTAATAGGTAAGTCCACTATGAACGGCTAATGCAGGAATGCCTCTTTCCTGCAAATGTTCCACTTGGTCTTTCATTAGTGCAATGAGTGGAGATATTACTAAACACAGTCCCTCGGTCATTAAGGTGGGTACTTGAAAACAAATAGATTTTCCGCCACCAGTAGGTAATATCGCTAGCGTATCTTTTCCTTGGAGCACAGATTGAATAATATTTTCTTGTTCTCCGCGAAATGAAGGGTAACCCCAGTATTGGTGTAGTATGCTAGCAGCTTTCTTTTGCATTCATTCAATTGTAATTTTCAAAACGATGTTTGCCATCCTGCCCGGGTTAGCTAATATTTTTCATGAGGTGTAAAAATAATTTAAATCACTTTCTTCCAGCTAAGCCTAATGCTATTGATGGCCAATACCACATCGCTCATTCCCATGATTAAGGCGCCAAATGTAGGACTTAGAAATCCGAGTGCAGCAATGGGTATGGCTACGATGTTATAGGCAAAGGCCCAGAATAAATTTCCTTTGATGGTAAGATAAGTGTGCTTACCTAAGCCAAGCGATAGGGGTAAGTTTTTCAATCCATGATTCATTAAAACAACTTGGGCTGTTTGCATAGCTACATGTGAGGCATCGCTTAAAGAAATGCCTACGGTTGCCTTTGCTAGTGCTGGAGCGTCATTAATGCCATCGCCCACCATTGCAGTAGCTGCGATAGCATTATAAGCCCCAATTATTTCTAATTTCTGTTCGGGTGTTTGCTCTGCAACAAACTCATCGATGCCCAATGCATCTGCAACTAATTCACATTTCTCTTTCTTGTCGCCGCTTAATAAGATGGTTTTAATTCCCTGCGCTTTTAATAAAAGGATTACTGTTTTTGCTTCGCTTCTTATTTTGTCCGCAACATCTATCCAACCCAATAATTCATTATTCTTAAGAATGTAAATATTGTGAGAGTGGTCATCGGTTAACAATTCGGCAATTTTAAAAGACCCTGCCATAAATTCATTTCCTTGTAGGTCTATGGCCTTCATACCAAGACCTTTTATTTCTTCAATTTTTGTGAATCGGATATCATCTTTTATTCTCCATTCTTTGACTATTTCCCTAGCTATTGGGTGATTGGAATATTTTTCTAAAGAATAGGCAATCGATTTAAAGGTTGTTTCATCAATGGCTGATTGGAAATTAGTAATTTTAAATTGGCCCGTAGTAAGGGTTCCCGTTTTATCGAATACTACTTGTTTAATATCTTTAAAAATCTCCAAGCTTCTAGCATTTTTAAAAAGGACGCCATTCTTTGCAGCGCGTCCTAAGCCTACTGCAACGGCTGCTGGTGTGGCAAGTCCCATGGCACAGGGACAAGAAATTACTAGTACGGCAATGCCTCTTAATAAGCTTTCGCCAAATCCAATGTCGGTTATAAAGTAGTTGGCTATAATGGTTATTAAGGCAATACTAACTACTGCAGGAATGAATACGGCACTAATTTTATCTGCCAATTGTTGTATCGGGGGTTTCTCGGTTTGAGCTTCCTTTACCATCTTTAGAATATTGGCAAGAACAGTATCTTCCCCTACGGCTGTTACTTGTGCTTTTACGGTACCCGATTCCAAAATACTTCCTCCAATGAGTAGGTCTTTTATTTTCTTTTCTACAGGGGTACTTTCTCCTGTAATGATCGCTTCATTGATATTGGCTTCACCCCATAAAATTTTAGCGTCCATGGGTACCTGTTCGCCACTTTTTATTAATATCAAGTCGCCTACATGTAATGCGGTACTTTCGACTTGAAAAATTTGTTCCTGATGTTGATCGTCAAAAGCAATCATGTTGGCCATCACTTTTTGGCTCTTGGCTAAGCTTTTAAGAGCAGCTTGAGTTTTTTCTATTGATGCTTCTTCCATCCAGTTGCCCAGATAAACTAAGGTGATGGTAGTACAGGCAGTTTCGAAAAAAAGGTAGTTGGCCGCTTTTCCTGCGATTAATCCATATAGACTATAGCCAAATGCAGCACTCGATCCGAGCGTAATGAGCACATTCATATTGGGAATAGACTTCCATAAACTTTTAATGGCACTTATTCCAAAAAAATCCATCCCTACAATATAAACGGGAATTGTAAGTAAAAGCTGAACATAGTGGTTCATGAGTGCATGAATATGAATGCCTGGAATCATGTGTAACATGAGCGGTGCGGTAAAAATGATGCAGAACCAGAATCGCTGTAGATGACTTTTAAATGGAAGGATTCCAATGCCATGATGATGGTGTGAATCATCATGATCGTGTTGTACATGATAACCTAAATTATTGATACCTTTTTCAATCTGATCTTTATGGATGGTATCATTCATCTCAAAGCTTACATCGCCTCCAATAAACTGTACTTTAACATTGGCTAAGCCTTCGCTTTTTAAATATTTTTCAATTGATAAGGCACAGTTTGTGCAGCTCATTCCTTCAACTTTCAAATTAACTTTTTCCATAATGATTCTTTTGCGCTATGAACGTATTTGTCATAGTTCTAATAAACGATTCAGCAGTTTGACTCATTCAACCCTATTTCTTTAGGACACTATAATGGCTTATACTTTGTAATATCTACCTAATTAGCAACATAAAGGTATTACACTAATAAAATTTTCAAGTTAGATTTAGTGAAATATCTTTGTTTCATGGATGCAATTTTTAAAATTGAGCATATTAAAGAAGTGGCGCAATTCATATGGAAAGCAGGGAAAGAGAAACGAATATGGGCATTTTATGCACCAATGGGAGCAGGGAAAACAACCTTTATTCATGCATTATGTGAATTTCTTGAAGTAAAAACTGCCATTAGTAGTCCCACTTTTTCGCTGATTAACGAATATGAAAGTCCTGTAGCAGGCACCATCTTACATATGGACTGGTATCGGTTAAAGGATGAAGAAGAAGCCATACAGGCGGGTATTGAAGATGCTTTGTTTAGCAAAAACCTCTGTTTAGTTGAATGGCCCGAAAAAGCTGTAGGCCTATTGCCAGCCGATACTTTTACTATTTATATCGAAACATTAAGCGAGGATACTAGAAGAATTTTTACACTAAACCCTTAAGTGTAGCCGTCCTCGCGGTTAAAAATACTATCTTTAGTATGTAATTTTTTTTGTAAATCATTCATCCTATAGGTCTAGGGTAAATCCAATTTCATATTAGTATGTCATCAACTAAGCCTGTCATCTCTACTTCGTTTACCTATGAAACATTAGAAGAAACATTGGATATAAAGCCACAAGGAGCAAATCTAGAGATAGGTATTCCAAAGGAGTTTGCATTTCAGGAAAATCGTATTGCCCTTACACCCGAAGCAGTAGGGGTATTAGTGAGTAATGGCCATAGTGTGGTGGTAGAACATAATGCTGGGGAGGGGAGTCATTATACCGATGCCGATTATAGTGAGGCTGGAGCTAAAATTTTATTTCATAAGGCAGAAGTATATCGGGCACCTATTCTAGTAAAGAGTGCCCCTGTTGTGGAAGAAGATTTGTTGTTACTACAAATGAATCAGATTATTATTTCTCCTATCCATTATTCAGCATTGAAAGCTGAGATTGTGTCAAAGATGATGGAGAAAAAAATTACGGGACTCAGTTTCGAAAATTTGAAAGATGATAGTGGTACTTATCCAATTGTAAGGAGCATGAGCGAGATTGCAGGTAGTGCTGTTATGCTAATCGCTGGTCAATATTTGAGTAGTTTTAATAAGGGCAAGGGGGTATTATTAGGAGGTATTAGCGGCATTCCTCCTACAAAAGTTATTATTTTAGGGGCGGGTGTAGTAGGCGAATTTGCTACTCGAACTGCTTTAGCGTTAGGCGCAAGTGTAAAAGTTTTTGATAATAATATCTATCGATTAAAGCAGTTGCAGAATAATCTGGGCCAGCGATGTTGGACAAGCGTTTTAGAGCCTCGTATTTTAGCCAAGCAGTTAAAAACATGTGAGGTGGCTGTAGGTGCTTTAAGTAATGAGTATGGGAGGTCTCCATTGGTTGTGTCCGAAGAGATGGTGGCTGCTATGCGGCCAGGAAGTATCATTATTGATGTGTCGATTGATCGTGGGGGTTGCTTTGAAACCAGCGAATTAACGACACATGAGAAGCCAACTTTTATAAAGCATAATGTAATACACTATTGTGTGCCCAATATCCCAAGTGGGTTTGCCCGTACAGCAAGTCAGGCAATTAGTAATGTCTTGATGCCATTATTGTTGAATATTAGTGATGAAGGTGGATTAGAAGAGATGGTTTGGCACAACTTTAATCTGCGCGAAGGAATCTATCTGTTTAAAGGAGCATTGACTGATTTTTATATCAGCCAGAAGTTCGAACTAAAGTATACAGATTTGAATTTGTTGATTGCCAGTAGAAGGTAATAGGTTTCTCCAGCTATTTTATGTTGTAAGTACAAATATTAGCCCTTGTAATCCATTATTGAAATTTTGCGTTCGCAAAAGTCCATTTCATTTTCATCATTACTACTTACAATGATGAGCTTATTTTTGCAATAATGATCTATTAGCTGGTGGTATAAACCATAGCCCGACTTATCTAAATTAGTACAAGGTTCATCCAATAATAAAATGGGGGCATTGGAAAATATGGCTTGGGCCAATTTTACCCTTTGTTTCATTCCGGAAGAATAGTAGCGTATTTGTTTATCAGCAGCTTTATCCAGTCCGATGATCTGTATTATTTCTTGGATGGTTATATTAGAAAGAAAGGGTTTGAAAGAGGAATGAAATATCAAAAATTCTTTAGCGCTCATTTCTTCGATCAGATCTAAATAAGGTGCAGCAATAGAAAGATAGGTATAGATATTGGCATCGTTAATATTTATGGGGGTTTCGTTTATAGTGCTGCCATTTAGTAACCATTGGCAGCTGCCTTCACTCATAGTCATACTTCCTGCAATAGCCTGTAATAAGGTGCTTTTGCCACTGCCATTTGCCCCTGTAATAGCATAAGACATTCCTGTTTGAAAGCTATTGCTAAAGCGGCGAAAAATCCATTCTCGATTAAATCGTTTACCGGCATTTGTAAGTTGAATAGTAATGTTGTCAACTTTGTTGGGTAAGGAATCTAAGGCTATGGAAGGCGCATTTAGCATATTCATGATTACAGATCAGTCAATAAGCGGATGAAGGGCTATTCCTCTTCTGAATTGCCTTTAGAGGCACGTTTAATAATGCCACGAACGCTATCACGAATAAAAGTTACGATTTCATCTCTTTCATCGCTTGCGGGAAGGTCCTCTTCAATAAATTCTAATGCTTGTGAAGTATTAAGGCCTTTATTAAAAATAATGCGATAGATGTCGTGTATGCAGTTAATGCGTTCTAATTCGAAGCCACGGCGTTTGAGCCCAACACTATTCACGCCACCATAACTCAATGGATTACGAACTGCCTTAATGTAAGGGGGCACATCTTTACTCACCAAGCTACCACCTGCAATGTAAGCATGCTGGCCTATATGTACAAACTGGTGAACTGCACTTACGCCTGCAATCCAAGCCCAATCGTCTACCGTAACATGTCCAGCCAAAGTTGCATTATTGCTTAAAACACAGTTATTACCAATGAGGCAATCATGTGCTATATGGCTATAAGCCATGATTAGACAGTTATTACCCACTTTTGTTTTAACACGATCTTCGGTGCCTCTATTAATGGTTACAAACTCGCGAATGGTGGTATTATCGCCAATAACCACGGTTGTTTTTTCGCCATTAAACTTAAGATCCTGTGGTATAGCTCCTAGTACAGCACCTGGAAATACACGGCAGTTTTTACCAATTCTAGTACCATCCATGATGGTAACATTACTACCTATCCATGTTCCTTCACCAATTTGAACATCACCGTGAATAACGGTAAAGGGGTCAATTTTAACATTTGGTGCAATCAATGCATTAGGATCTATATACGTATAGGGATGGGTCATCCTGTTTTTCGGTTTAGGGGCTATTGTGGTTGGCATAGTGTCAACAATAGCAATAAAAAAGATGCCAAACTTTAGTTTGACGTTACAAAAATATACTTATTAGGGATATTTTATGTTCTTTTTACAACCTGAGCCACTAAAATGGCTTCAGTTGCAACTTTTCCCCCCACATAAACAGTACCCTTCATTTCACAAATGCCTCGTCTAATAGGGGCAATTAGTTCCATTTTTAGGATCATTGTATCGCCAGGCACTACTTTCTGTTTGAATTTGCAGTTATCAATTTTCAGAAAATAAGTATCATATTGACCTTCATGCATGGCATTAATACAAAGGATGCCTCCTGTTTGGGCCAAAGCCTCGATTTGGAGTACACCAGGCATCACGGGGTTATTCGGAAAATGTCCTTGAAAGAACCATTCATTAAAAGTTACGTTTTTGATACCTATAATGTAATTGTCTCTTAGCTCTGTGATTTTGTCTACCAATAAAAAAGGAAATCTATGGGGTAGTGTTTTTTCTATTTTTTCTAGATTAAATACGGGGGGGATGGTAGGGTCATATACAGGCACATCTTTCATGTGCTTATTCTTCTTGATATATTGCTTTATTTTCTTAGCAAATTCTATATTGCTGCTATGTCCTGGTCTATTTGCAATGATTCTAGCTTTGATGGGGTAACCTATTAAAGCTAGGTCTCCAATAACGTCTAGTAGTTTATGGCGAGCAGGTTCATTGGGGAAACGTAATTCAAGATTATTTAAGTAACCTTCGCTCTTGACTTCAATTTTATCGCGTTTGAAGGCTTTTGCCAAACGATCCATCTCTTCGTTATTGACAGGTTTGTCAACCACAACAATAGCATTATTAATGTCTCCGCCCTTCACAAGGTCATGATCTAACAACATTTCTAGTTCATGCAAGAAACAAAAGGTACGACAGGGTGCAATTTCTGCTTTAAAATCTTTTATGGTCTTCAATCCTGCGTGTTGGGTGCCTAGTACGGGGCTATTAAAGTCTATCAGTGTTGTAATTTGATAATCAATGGCGGGTAAAGCAACCATTTCTACGCGTTTCGCTTCGTCGTAATGAAAGATATTCTCGTCTAGGCTATACCAGGCTTTTGCGGCTTCTTGTTCAAGTACGCCAGCTTCATCAATTAATTCTACAAAAGGTTCTGAGCTACCATCAATGATGGGAACTTCTGGTCCGTTTAATTCAATGAGTACATTATCGATTCCCATACCCACTAAAGCCGCCAAGATATGTTCAACAGTACTTACTTTGGCTTCTCCAACTTGTAAAGTAGTTCCTCTTGAAGTGTCGGTTACCAAATCGCAATCTGCTTTAATGATAGGTTGTAAGGGTAAATCTATACGTTGAAATTGTATTCCATAGCCCGGATTAGCTGGTTTGAGGGTCATATCAACGATAATGCCGGTATGTAAGCCTGTGCCACTAATGCTGATTGTACTGCCAATTGTATGCTGTTTGTCGGGATTGAAATTATTATCCATTCGTTATCTTTTTGTTCAAACCACACCAACCTTAGCATGGTTTATAGTCTAAAATGATTATTTAAATACGGGAACACCTATTTAAAAAATAGCAAGGCAAAAATAGGGTTTAGAAACGGTTTAATCGCATGAACAAGCGATAGACTTGTTAAAAATAGACCCCATGGGTACCTGCAGAAAAGCATCATAACTATGTTTTTCTTTACCGTTGGTAAAGAAAAACATGAGGTGATTGTCTGCTATTAAGCTTGTACTTTTTCGTCCAATAGCATTTTTACCATTTTTTCTAGATCATTCATTCTTTTTTCTAATTCAGGCAGATTGCGGACGGCAACTTGACTACGCAGCGCTGAAGTATAGTCCGATGCAGGTGAGCCCGTTACAGTGGTGTCGGGCTCTTTGATAGATTTGCTCACCCCACTTTGTGCATTAATTTTACTTCCGTCAGCAATAGTAATGTGTCCAACAATACCCGCTTGCCCGCCAATCATAACATTGTCTCCAATTTTGGTACTCCCGCTTATGCCCGCCTGAGCGGCGATGACCGTATTATGTCCTATTTCTGCATTATGTCCAATCTGAATTAGGTTGTCTAGTTTAGCGCCTGCTTTAATAAGGGTAGAACCCATGGTGGCCCGATCGATGGTAGCATTGGCTCCAATTTCTACGTTGTTCTCAATTACCACATTGCCAATTTGGGGTATTTTTTGGAAAGATCCATTGGCTAAAGGGGCAAAACCAAAACCATCGCTACCTATCACGGAGCCAGCATGTATTGTTACCTTTTCGCCCAAAATACAATCGGCGTATATTTTTACGCCTGGATAAATGATGGACCCATTACCCACTACCACGTTTGCACCAATATAAACTCCCGCAAAGAGTTTTACATCGTTTCCAATGATGGCATTTTCGTCGATATAGGTAAAAGCAGCAACATAAACATTGTTACCCATTTTTACAGAAGAGGGGATATGCGAAGGTTGCTGTATGCCCGTTAATTGTTGTGTAACCAGGGTCTTATATTTTGTAAGTAAAACAGCAAAAGCAGAATACGCATCGGGTACCCTAATTAAAGTGGCCTTAGTAGGCTGTTTTAGCTGTAAGCTTTCATTTACGATGACGATAGAGGCATTTGTGCTATAGAGGTAGTCTTCGTACTTAGGATTGGCTAAAAAAGCCAAATGGCCGTCTTTCGCTTCTTCTATTTTACTAAATGAAGCCACCATTGTAGCGTCATCTCCTTCTATTGTTCCATTTATGATTAGTGCTATTTGTGTGGCAGTAAATTGCATATCTTCTGAATCTTTTTTGCTTGCAATGGTTACTTTACGAAAGCGAGCAAAGGTAGAATTTTTTAACGGGTGCTGAAATAATTTGATGAATTAAAGAGTTATCAACGTTTGAGATGTCTTTAATGGTATTGTCTTTAAAAAGGATATTAATTCGTTCGTCATTTATTTTGTACATCGTATTGTTTGCTTCGCCAGAAAATACAAAATAACTCGCTTCTGCTTCCTTTACCCCAAGCTTTTGACAAGCTTCTGCAACTTTATGCTGCATCAGATCGGATGTGAAGGGTTCCGACTGCAATTTTATTTTCAGTAAATCGCGGTTTAGCAGCCCCTTACATAAGGTATGCAATACAAAATCCGGATGGTGACTCCAACGTTTTAATGCGAACGTGAAATCAATATCGTCTAATTCGCAAAATTTGCTCAATGTGTCTTGGCTTATATGGCCATCAAAATTGTATAAGAAAAAGTCAGTAGCGCCCCCTGTTTCTAAATCAGCTACCCCTTGATGGCTTAATTCTCTTACACGTTTTAAAATATTGACTAGCATTTTTTCGGCAGCCAACACTGTTTTATGTAGATATACTTGCCAATACATTTGACGCCTGGCTACTAAAAATTTCTCAATACTATAAATGCCTTTTTCTTCGACCATCAATTCGCCTTGATGTACTACGAGCATTTTTAGAATTCGATCGTATCCAATTACCCCTTCACTAACACCTGTAAAAAAGCTATCCCGTGTTAGATAATCCATGCGATCAACGTCTAATTGACCGCTAATGAGCTGGTGTAAAAACTTTTTTGGATAGTTATTCGTAAATATATCGATCGCCATTGTTAACCTTCCACCCAGGTCATTATTCATTCGCTGCATAATTTGAAGGCTAATGGCCTCATGCGAAACATGGGCCACTAATTTATTTTCAAGTGCATGGGAGAAGGGGCCATGGCCGGTGTCATGTAATAGAATGGCCGCTTTAGAAGCAATTTCTTCTTCCTCGGTTATTTCGGTGCCTTTTGCTCTTAATTCGCTAATAGCATTTCCCATGAGATGATAGGCACCCAGCGAATGATGTAATCGGGTATGCACCGCACCTGGATAAACTAAATAGGCCAAAGCCATTTGGTGTATTCTGCGTAATCTTTGATAAAATGGATGTGCTATCACTTCAAAAATCAATGGGTGATTGATGGTGATGAATCCATATATTGGGTCATTAATTATTTTTCTTTTACTATCCATGCTTGTTGATGCTTTGTTAAAGCAGTTTACAAATGTACTACTTGTAAGCAGTTGCGATATATTTGAACTCATGATTTACTGCTTCTACCCTAAAATTCTCCATTATTGAATTGAACTTTACTTTATTTTACTTAATTTGATTTGATTGATTCAAAGTAATTCGAAATAGGCACTAAAATAATATTATACGTAATTAAATTAGAATGTAATGGCTGTCGCTAAAATTGTATGGGTAGACGATGAAATAGAAAGTTTGCAATCGCAGAAACTGTTTTTAGAAAATAAGGGCTATGATATTACCAGTTTTACCAATGGGTTTGATGCCATTGAATATATAAAAGACAATATTGTTGAAGTGGTATTGTTGGATGAGTCTATGCCGGGTATTAGTGGGTTAGAAACCCTTGCGAAAATTAAAGAAATTAAAGCGCATATTCCAGTTGTCTTAATCACCAAGAACGAAACCGAGACTTTGATGGATGAAGCCATTGGTAGCCAAATAACCGATTATTTATTAAAACCAGTTAATCCAAATCAAGTATGGTTGAGTTTAAAAAAAATTATCGATAACAAAAGATTGGTGGGCGAAAAAACAACCATGGCTTATCAGCAACATTTTCGGGAACTTTTTATGTCATTAAGCGATAATCCCGATTATAATCAGTGGATGGAAATTTATAAGAAAATTGTTTATTGGGAACTAGAGATGGAAAAAAGCGATAGCCCTGAAATGCGCGAAATATTTAGTTCGCAGAAGCAGGAAGCGAATGCCGAATTTTTTAAGTTTGTCTCGAAAAATTATGCAAAATGGGTAAATCCCAAAAGCGATGAAGCCCCCATAATGAGTCACAATTTATTACAGTTTAAAGTATTGCCACATATTGAAAAAGGGATATCCGTTTTCTTTGTGTTGATCGATAATTTACGTTTTGATCAGTGGAAAGTGATACAGCCCATTTTTGCGGAGAGTTTTAGAATTTTAGAAGAAGATACTTTTTATTCGATATTGCCTACGGCTACACAATATAGTCGTAATGCGATCTTTAGCGGATTATTGCCTGTTGACATAGAAAAGAAGTTTCCTTCGCAATGGAAAAATGACGAGGAAGAAGGGGGCAAAAATTTATTTGAAGAAGAATTTTTTAGAGCGCAACTCAAAAGCTATCAGAAGGATGATATGAAGTGTAGTTATACAAAAGTGGTGAATCATCAAGATGGGCAGCATCTTGTTAATAATATTCATAACCTCTTACAGAACGACCTTAATATCATCGTGTACAATTTTGTAGATATGCTTAGTCATGCTAGAACAGAGATGGAAGTGTTGAAAGAATTGGCTAGCGATGAAACAAGTTATCGTAGTATTACCAAAAGTTGGTTTGAACATAGCGCCTTACATCAGGCATTGAAAAAGATTGCAGACAAAAAAATTAGGTTAATTGTGGCAACAGATCATGGTACGGTTCGTGTTAATACGCCTTGTAAGGTGGTGGGTGATAAGCAAACAACTGCCAATCTTAGATATAAACATGGTCGTAATTTAAATTACGAACCCAAAGAGGTGCTAGCCTTTAAGGATCCACGTGAAGCTGGATTGCCCGTACCTACTATTAACTCTTCATTCATATTTGCCAAAGGGGATGGGTATCTTTGTTATCCCAATAACTACAACCATTATGTTAATTATTTTAAAAACACCTTTCAACATGGGGGTATTAGCTTAGAAGAAATGATTATTCCTGTTATTAAAATGGAAAGTAAATAATTTGATAGGGTCTAGGGTTATTTTATAACAGTTGTGGATAATTCAAAACAATCAAAAATCGTATTGGGCCTAACTTTGAGCATATAGATTTCAAAGTAGCGTTATGAAATACAACCAGTCAAATTTAGAAAAGGTTCAAAATATACTCTCAGAATCTGAATATGTTGTTCGTTTTGAGCGTGGAACGTTTCAAAGTGGGTGGTGTTTATTGGAAGAAAGGAAGATTGTGGTCTTGAATAAATTCTTAGATATTGAAGGTAGAATGAATACCTTAATTGAAATTATCCCACAGTTGAATATTCAGTTCGACCATCTCACCCTTAATAGTCAGAAATTATACGAAGAGATTGTAAAAAAATCTTTAATAGAAACCGAATAAAAAGCAAATAAATCTTATTATACTCAGTCATTTGCTTGTAGATTTGATCTGTGAACCTTCCACCAATAAAAATAACATTTCTAGGTACTGGAACAAGTAGTGGTGTTCCGATGATTGCCTGTGATTGCTATGTGTGCAGCTCTCCCCACAAAGAAGATAATCGGTTACGAAGTAGTATACTCGTTGAATCGGACACCACTAGTTTTGTAGTAGATACCACGCCCGATTTTAGATACCAAATGCTTCGTTGCAACAATAGAAAGCTAGATGCTGTTTTATATACCCATGCCCATAAAGATCATATAGCGGGTATGGATGATATACGTGCCTATAATTTTTCGCAAAAAAAGCCAATCGAAGTATATGCCAATGCTAGCACACAAGAAGCATTAAGGCGTGAATTTTATTATGTTTTTCTAGATAATAAATATCCGGGTGTTCCCCAAATTAATGTGCATGAAATCGATGACCAACCATTTATGATTGGCGACATACCTATCCACCCGATTCTAGTTTGGCACTTAAATATGCAAGTACTTGGTTTTCGAATAGGGAATTTTACTTATATTACAGATGCAAACCGTATAGCGGAAGCCGAAAAAGAAAAAATAAAAGGCTCTGAAGTCTTGGTACTAAATGCACTGCGTAAAGAAAAACATGTATCTCATTTTACTTTAGAGGAGGCAGTTGATTTGGCCATTGAATTAGAAGTGCCACGAGTTTATTTTACCCATATGAGTCACCAGCTAGGAAGACATCAGGAAATAAACCAAATATTACCCCAACATATTCAGCTTGCCTACGACGGATTGGTGATTCAAATGCATCCATAAGTGCATTGAGTACTAGGAAATTCGCTTAAGATGAAAAAGATACTCAAAGATTATTTCACTTTTTCTAAAAAGGAAAGGGTAGGAGTGGTTCTATTGTTACTCTTGATAATTCTATTTTTGCTATTACCCACGCTCTTCCCCAAAAAACAATCAAGGCATCAAGTAAACAAAGCCTACATGGAGCGCATTGATCAGGCTAATGATTCTAACAGCGGTCAACAATTTAATCAACAGGGCGAAGGAAATCAAGGAATCGCCAAGCATTATCTCAAGGCTCAGTTATTCGAGTTTGATCCGAATGTATTAGATGCGGATGGGTGGAAAAAATTAGGCTTAAGGGCTAGTGTTATTAGGACCATTTTAAATTATCGAAATAAGGGAGGGCTATTTAAACAAGCAACGGATATTCGAAAAATTTGGGGATTAAACGAAAAAGAAGCCAATGCCATTATCCCCTTTATAAGAATACAGGGTACACAAAAAGGGCTACATGATAATTCCCAGGCCTATAAAAAGGGACCTTTTACAAGCCTGAATCCTGAGGTACTTGATATTAATACAGCTACGGTGCAACAGTTCAGGCAGCTGCCTGGTATTGGATTTCAACTGCCTTATCGAATCATTAATTTCAGACAAAAGCTGGGAGGTTTTGTAACAATCGAACAAATTAAAGATAGCTATGGAATGACCGATTCGGTGTATCAATCTATTTTACCCTATCTCAAAGTAGATAGCAGTACCATCAAAAAAATAAATATCAATACGGTTACTGAACACGAGTATATGACACATCCTTATGTAAGCAGAGATATGCTCAAGGCCATTATCATTTATCGAAACATACACGGCTTGTATCATCAGTTGGATGAAATAAAAAAGATCATATTTATTTCAGCGGAAGTCTTTCAAAAAATCAAGCCCTATCTGTCTATAGATTGAAGCATACTTTTGATTGCCTTTCGGATGGTATTCTTTATTTAGGTGATAGCGAATATCTTATTTGGAGACCAGTTGTCGTGTTAATGGTAGGCGGTGAAGAAGAAATATAAGGGGTTATTTTTCTTTGTGTAAAAAATAACTTCAAATTAATTTTGTTGTTCAGCACATAATCAATCGAAGGTTGAATCGTAATTATTTTTTGTCCACCAGTACCATAAGTATTTGTTTGATCTACGGTGCTATTGCTAGTTGCATCATTACGCATCGATAAATCAACTTTTATAGTTAGGTCGTTTTGTAATTTTTTGCCAAACATGCCAGGAAGCTTAAAGGGTAATTTAAGACCTCGTTTTCGCCAATTAAATCCAAAAACCCATTCTTTACTATCGGTCTCGCTCATCTGGTAATCGATCAAGCTTAAACTAACTTGTCTTGACTTCTTGTATTCAAATTTTAGGTTCAACTGCTTAGTGGTTGTAACATCTATTCCAATCAATGGAGAGAATTGCTCTTGCATGGAGATATTAGGCACTAAAAAGAAAGGGATATAGTTGCCACTCACCGTGTCAATAAATCCTGGAGCGCCCAGTTTATAAGGATCATTATAGAGAAGTGCACTTGTATAGCTATTCATGCTCAAGGTTCCAGAATAGGCATGTGTAATATTGATAGCCGAAAATATTTTAGCTAATGCAGGTATCTTAGAGAGTCCCGTATAATTTAAGCGCCAGTTGGGCTTGGGTAATATGCCGCTAAACGGATTTGATTTTATATTGGCATTACTTTCTTTAATCAGCGAAACTGAATTCGCATTTTTATTTGTATATGCAGCAAGAAAAGAAGGGATCAATACATCTTGCGAGTACCGACCATATCCACTTGCAAATCCGTCGGCAGTGAACTTATTGGCAGCTGATTGCCAATAAGGGTTTTGTTGGGCTACTCTTTTAGAAATGGTAGCACGGTTATCTTCAAATCTTTGGAATACCGCAGATACTTGGTTGGGATTTGTTTTTTGAAAGAGGGTACCAATACCAATATAGGATACGCTAAACCCACCACTAGCATAGGGGTTTAAATGTTGTTTTGAATTACTACTATTCAATGTTAGCGTATCTTTAAACAGTTCGGTATACTCTTTACTAAAGGTTTTGTCGAAGCTAATATTTACTCTAAATTCACGCAGTGGTTCTAGTTGTGCAGTGATCGATAATTTTTGGTCAAAGTTCTGTCGGTATAAACTATTAAAAGTGCTATCTCTGGTGAGGAGGCCCATTGCTGCTTTTTTATTTAGCCAGTTGGTATCGGGCTGTCGTCCAAATACATAGTCCAATCCCGGCTGCATACTTTTAAAATTTTGGCCTAGTATGCCTGTACTATCCATATAGCCTGGAATACGGCTATGATAGTTTTCGGCATAAGTAATACTAGCATGTTTTACCATGGTGAGTATTCTGCCTCCAGCTTTTTCAAGTGCATTTAATTGCGGTTGTTGAGCCGCTTTCTGTAAATTTTCGGCTAAGCGTAGATCTCTTTTTTGTCTGCGCCATTTGCGTAATGCTTCGCGTTTTTTCTTACCCGTTAATTTATTTCCAGCAGAATCTAGAATCACTTCCTCTCTTGAAGGGATGGTAGTGCCTAATAGATTTTTCTGTGCTGTTGTTGAACTTGTATTGCCAACTTTATTAGATGGGTTAATATTAGGGGTTAATCTGTTTTTCTGGTTATTAGTATACTCTAAGGCTTTCAGCCATCTTGATTTTGAATAAAGTCTTGTAAAATCAAAGTCGCCATTGATGCTATTTTCTTGGCTATTTTCAAGTGTATTTCCAAGGGAGGTTGCTAGCTGGCTTGCACCAATCCAGTTGTAAGAAGTAGCGTAATTATAATGTGCCGAAATCCAATCTGTTAGTGGTGATTTTCCTAAGGGAATTGCATAGCTAAGTGTTGCTCTTTGTTGATACATGGTATTACGTCCACCTTTAAAAAAGTTGTTGCTTACACTATCTCTTTTTTGTTTGGTATTAATAAGTCCAAAAGGCTCATCAACGACAGCATTATTAGTGGCGGAAAAATCAAAATTTAAAGAACGGGCAAGGTCCCATCTAAGGTTATAATATCTATCGAATTTAAAGTATTTGTCGTAGGTAGTATCTACTCGCTGAATTTTGCTTACGGTAAGATCGGTATTGATGATACGCGGTACATAGGCTCCGATTTGTCGATTGATATCGGCTCTAAAACTTAATAGGGAGGGTTTTAAATTAAAGTTAAACTCTCTTACCCATCCATACCAAGGGCTTTTACTCTTTATTAATTTTTTAAATGGCTGAACATACTTGGAAGGATTTTGATAAGCATATCCAATGGCGGTTCGCCATTTTACTAAGTCGTTTAATAAAACAGTAGGATTACTTTGTTCTGTTTTTGTATAAGAGTAACTAAGGTCAAAATTGCTAATGCTTAATAAGTGTGGTTTACCCTTAGGCATTACCCTAACATTAGTAAAGTTAATTGTTTTGGTAGTTGTTTGGTCAATAGCTGCATTTCTGATGGAGTCTTTTTGTGCTTTTGTTTGGGCAGCATTTAGTTTATATTTCAGCGTAATATCCAAGTCGTAAGGGTCGTACTGTGGGGTGCTAGTCATGCGATCAATACTTGCAAAAACGGGGATGGATAATCTTGCTTTTTTGGGTACTAATTTACCGGCATCCATATTCAAAGCCACATCGAATTGAGTAAAATTATCCAAGGCTCGGTCTGCAATATGTGAATCTAACCCACCCCATCCTTGTGTATGCATATTGCCCGAAAGCGATAATCTACCCAAATCGGCTAGTTTAATATCTACTTTGCCCAATGCAGAATAGGCCCCATGTTCATTGATTTCTGAAAGCCTTAGTTCGTCGATCCATACTTCAGAACTAAGTGGTGAAGGGTTATTATCTTTTGCATTTTCTACGGCAATCAAAATGCCCGAGACTTGTCCAAGATTAGGGTTACCCAAGATGCTAAATGTTTTATTTCCGATTAACTCGCGGTATATATTGGTAATAGATTGTCCGGTTAATGCATTTCTTCTTTGTTTTAAACTGATGAGGTCGGGTAAATTAAAATCTAAATTATTAGCGGTGGGCCATACAATAGAATCTTGTGCATCGCTATAATAGCCTGGTGCAGTTACTTGTAAAGGTATTTTTATTTCATAGTAGTTATTTAGGTAGTCTTGACCAATCCTTACTACAAGGTTTAATTCATTGTTTTTTACCCCTACGGCACCCACCACACTCTCGGCATGAGCAAACATGGATAGTTTGCCATACTGGCGCATATCTAGGTTTAAAGTTTTAAAAACTGCTCTGGCATCTCCATCTGCAAGGTTCTTTATTTGAAGACTTAAGGATTGCTCATTTTGTAATAAGTTTACCCCATTATTACTAAGGGTTTGTACGCGTTGAATTCCTGGAGGAATTACATAGTTGACGGGGGTGCGACTACTATTTTCTTCGATATTCACCGATAAGGTATTGAAAGTGGTACTCGTATTCGTGAGAGGAGTGTAAGACCCCGTAGTATCTAGATTATAGGTAAATTGTCTCCATTGGTTACGAACAAGATCCAATTTGGCAAAACGTAATACGGTGGAATCTGAAAAATTAGATAGATACATACGCATGAATCGTATTGACTTAAAGTCTGCAATCTGTCCAACTTTTGAAGTGTAGTTTTTTACGGGGACTCGAAATAGATACCATTTTTCTGTTCCACTAGATCCATCGGCATAAGTGACTGGGACAGCTCGAATATCGCTAATATAGGGGTTTGTTGAAGCGGTCATTCCGGGGTTTAGCCCAATTTCATATTCATAATATTCTTCCGTTTCGTTCATGGTATTATCATGATTGATATCTTCATTATCGGGATAAGTGGTAGCGGCCGATCCACTACTAGTGCTTGTGGCTATCGGAGAGTTTCCTTGTGGGTTATTATAATTTTTGTATCTACCCAGGATACCTGTACCTGCCGCATCAAAGGAAGGGTCGCGGTACCATTTATAGTTGTCGTTCGAAGGGTCATTATAGGCTCGTTGATATAAGGGCGAGGAAGTGCCGAAAGTGTTGGCAATGCCTTTTAAATAGTCGCTTTGTACTACTCTTTCACTATCATCATTTAGACCATCATAACCCACATCTTGGTAGGGACGATCGTCGGCATTATTACTAAAGGCATTGGTGACCTGTATGGGGTTAATGGGCATCTTACCCCATTTACTTGTATCGGTAACTGCTGGTGAATTAGGTGTGCTTAATCCATTTTCAAAAAAGTGTTTTCCATCTTTTAAAATATCTTCACTTACACTACCCAGATTCAAATATAATTTACCACCACTACTAGTTGGGTTTTTAATAAATGGATCTTGGATCCAAAATTGAACCGATTCGATATTGTTGGTTTCGAAATCTGTTTGATCTATTGCCCGCATCAATCCGCCCCATCTGCTCTGCGGATTTTTAAGTTTACCATTACCATCAATTTGTGCGGGGCTATTTTCGTAATTGTATGGACCTACCTCTGTTGGGTAATAGGCTAAATCGAAAGTGGTGGTTTGAGTATTGGTAATATTGGTAGTTAAGTTAGGGAATAGTTCAGTAGTTCCTACCAATCTAACACGAGGGTCACTCAATTCGGTTAAGTTAGATCTAAGTGGGTTACTACTACTATTGCGGTCTTGTAAATTTGGTTCAATATTATACCAAGCTATTTTTGCCCTATTTTTTCCATAATTAAGGTCATTGCTAAGTGTTGCTTCTGGAAAACGAAGGGGTGTTGAAGCCAATGCCCATGCTACTAAAGGGAATCGTAAATCTATATCACTTGTAGATCCTTCAAAATCGTCAACATAAATGGCCCCACTACTACCTGTGCCTATTTGTGGTGGGTGTCCGGGTTGAAAATAAGCCCCTTCGCCATAGGCTGTAATTGTCGACATGGCTTTGGTAGAATAATAAGGTAATTTATTTAAGAGGCGCGTAAGTGCAGGCCAGTCCGATTTATAGCTAAAATCGGTACCATAGAGTGTGTTTCTAATAGGGTCTTCGCCATAACTCATTTTTGTAAAATAGGGACGTTCATTGAGGCGTTCCATGGTTCCTCCAAGGGTCATTTTTTTATTTAAGGCATAATCCAAACGAAGGCCTAGAAAACCTTTTTGCTGCATTCCAAAGCTTGCATTGTTTTCGTAAGAAACGTTGACAGGTATCCCTGCGTTGAGGATGCCCTGATTGATGACTTTCACCGTTCCTAAATTATAATCAACTACAAAGTCAACACCCTCTATTAGCGTTTGTCCGCCAGCTGTAACTTTTACCGAACCTTGAGGAATATTAAAAGCCCCAAGACTTACATCGCTGTTACTGCTTCCTTTTGCTTGCCCCTGCATATAAAATCGGTCAAGGTTGGCATTCGTTTGTGCATTCGATTTAATGGAATCGTACAATGCATAAAAAACATATTTTTTCTTCATGGTTTGCGACTGGCCCGCAAAAGCCAATGTGTCTAAATCACGGCCAAAGGGTTGTAGCATGGGAAAGATAATTTTTCCTTGACGCGATAAAACGGTGAAACTGTCAATAAAGTCGAAAACCCCATCTGGCTGCGGATCATTGCGACTATTAAGTCGATCTAAATTTAAAATCGTCAATAAAGGCTTACCTTGGGTATTGGGTGAAGATTCGGGTAAGTAGTTATTTAATCCACCACTGGGTTGTTGATATAATACATTCAACTTAAAGCCATCTTTCGAAATACTCGACATGTCTAATGAGTACACATTCTTCATCATTAGGTTCCAAATAGGAAGGTTTACACGGGCGGCAGTTGCTTTCAATAGTTTTACAAACAACACTTTTTGAACACCCTGTGTAGAATCTAGGGCAACATCTTGCGAAAATTCACCTACCTGGTATACCCTTCCGTTATAAGTGTATTGGTAAGATACTGCCAATACATCGTCGGATTGTAACTGACTGCTGAGAGAAATAAAGCCAATTTGCGGATTAAAGTAAAATTCGCTTGGAGCCAACTTACGGGCATATATTTTTTCATAGTCGTTGATGGGCGATAATCCTCTCGATAGTAATCCATTACTCACAGTAGTGGGGTCACGGTTCTCATTATTATTAATTAAGGAAGTATAAAGGTCGTTTGCGGCATTATAGGGTAGGGGACTGCTAGTTTGGGAATGAATATTGCTATTATAGGGTTGCCCTTCACCAAGGTCCATTAATCCAACAACATACCTTGCATCAACCGCAGTTCCATTTCTATTGGTAACCCATACTTCTATACGCTGTATTTGAACCTGGCTATTTACAACAGGTAAATTACTCATGGCAGACTTAAAATTGGTTTTAAAGTATTGCCCCAAAAGAAAGTGACGATTTTCGTCATAGTCGCTCAACTGCTTCTTAAAATTATTTACTGCAGCACCACCTTTTAAAGTCTGACTTTGTTGTTGCGAACGTTGATTAGCGAGGGCCGCTGTTACTGTTAATTTACCAAACTGTAATTGTGTTTTTAAGCCAAATAAATTTTGTGCACTAGGAATTAAAGTACTTTTAGTTTGAAACGATATGTTACCTCCTTCAATGCTACGGATGATCTCATCATCCATACCCTTATAATCTAATTTTAATTGATTTAAGTAATCGAAGTTGGCCAGGGTATTATAGTTGATGGGGAGCTTTAGCTTGTTTCCAATATTGGCATTAACATTCACATTCGCATTCATGTTAAAGTCAAAGCCACCTGTCTTTCTAGCTGCTTCCGGTAATGTAGGATTGAGTGTATTCTGCCCCTGATAACCTAAGGAAATGTCCACACTTCCTTGCGGTACGATACTAACTTTTAGTGGATTATCCAGCGTTGATTTGGCATCTGCTAAACCTGTCTTGGTGGTATTTAATTTATTGCTAGCATCGCTCGATAATAAATTGTTGAGCCCAAAAATTCTGTCAAATAAGGAAGCATATACATGTGGCTTGGGGCGAGGTTCTTTCCTGTTTAATGCGTCTAGTGCATCGGCCCTTTGTTTAAAATAGTCGGCTTCCGATTTTTTTGAATTTAATAGATAATACTCCTCAAAAGTTAAAAAAGTGGGTTTTCTATAGAGGGTGTTGCCAACTTTCTCCACAATGTAATATTGGTTGGTCTTTGGGTCGTATTCAAAATGTTCTTTAATGAGCGAAGTGTCGGTTAAGTCGAAAGGATTGTGGCTTTGCCAACTATATCGGTCTCCTCTTCGGTCTTTAATTGGAAAATGGGTAGAGTCATTCGATTGAGCAAAAAGAGACAGGGTAGGGCAAATAAATGCCCCAGCAGTTAGTAATAAAAAAACTAAAAATAAATAGGAACGGTTCAAAAAAATAAATCCTTGGTTAAGTATAAGTCTATGCTATAAACTATAAATTTTTAAGTGCTTGTTTAATAATATCTTCTAAGCTCATATCGGTGCTGATAGTGGACAGTTTTTTTACTGCGTTCTCTGCAATGGCTCGTCCAATCCCCAATCCAATCAATGCATTTACTGCATCTACGTTCGCATTGGTGGTAACACCAGCCAATAGTGGTGATTCTAGCGATTGTTTACCTAGTTTGTCTTTAAGTTCAACCACCAGTCTTTCGGCTGTTTTCTTTCCTATTCCTTTAATGCTTGCCAACTGAACCGTATTATTTTGGATGATTGCCCGGCTAATTTCGTCTGGTTTCATCCCCGACAACATCATTCTCGCCGTTGCTGCACCAACACCCGAAACAGCAATCAACATCAAGAACATCTCTTTTTCTGCGGCATCGGCAAATCCATACAATGTTTGTCCATTCTCAGTTATATGCTGATAAGTAAGAAGTTGTCCACTCTCTTTATCGCTAATAAACGAATAAGTATTTAAACTTATTTGCAGGTCGTAACCCACGCCATTAACGTCAACAATAACATGGCTAGGTGTTTTAACCGCAAAATGTCCTCTTACAAAAGCTATCATAGTCAGGTTTCAAAAATAAGCCTTTCGGTCTAATCAACGCCTATTTTCATCAATAGATTTCTGCTAGCTGAATTTTAAAACGCGCATTAACAATTGATTTCTGATATTTGCTGCCATTATTTTATTAAACCTTGACCGAAAAGCATGAATAAAATTACAGCAGCCATTACAGCAGTGGGCGGATATGTTCCTGAAACCAAGTTAACAAATTTCGACCTGGAAAAGATGGTAGATACCAACGATGAATGGATTAGAAGTCGCACAGGCATTGAAGAAAGGAGAATTTTAAAAGAACCTGGTAAAGCCACTAGCGATCTTGCAGTGCCTGCTATTGAGGAAATTCTACGTAAGCGCCATTTAGACCCTTCCGAGATTGATTGTATTATTTGTGCAACGGTAACCCCCGATATGATTTTCCCGGCTACCGCCAATATTATTGCCCACAAAGTAGGGGCCGTGAATGCTTTTGGCTACGATTTGAGTGCCGCTTGTAGTGGTTTTTTGTTTGGCCTGACTACTGGAGCCACTTATATTGAGAGTGGAAGGTTTAAAAAAGTGATTGTAGTGGGCGCCGACAAAATGAGTGCTATTGTTGACTATACCGATCGTACTACCTGCATTATTTTTGGCGATGGCGCTGGCGCCGTGCTATTAGAAGCCAACGAAGAAGGTTATGGGGTGCAAGATAGCCTTCTGCGTAGCGATGGTAGTGGCGCTAAATATTTAAATATTAAGGCTGGTGGATCTTTAAAGCCTGCTACCATTGATACGGTATTGGCTAGAGAACATTTTGCCTTTCAAGAAGGTCAGGCAGTATTTAAATTCGCTGTAAAAGGTATGGCCGACGTTAGTGCGGAATTGCTTGAACGCAATCATTTAACTGGCGATGATATTGCCTGGTTGGTGCCACACCAGGCCAACTTACGCATCATTGATGCTACCGCTAACCGTATGGGCTTGTCGAAGGAAAAAGTGATGATCAATATTCAAAAATATGGAAATACAACTGCCGGTACCCTGCCTCTATGCTTATGGGACTGGGAAAAACAGTTAAAAAAAGACGATAATATTGTGTTGGCCGCTTTTGGGGGTGGGTTTACTTGGGGCGCCACTTTGCTGAAGTGGGCTTATGATAGCAAATAACCAATAGGTCTGATTTTTTAAAATCAGACCTATTTTTTTGGGGACTTATTGGGGACTTATTCGAGATATATTCGAATCAAATGCACGAAATACCCTTCTAGGGTTGAATAAGTCTCGAATTTGTCTCGAATAAACCCAATAGCAGCTAGTCCATTCTATTTAGCATCAGGATTGGGTCACTCGGGGTTCATCAACTAGTGAAGCCTCATTCTCAACGTAATCAACCACTTAAATAATTACCTAGCGGCTATCTGCTTTTGTTTTTATATTTGAGCCAATCGTTTCAATCTGAACCATTATGAGCCAACAAAAATTAACCGGAATCAGTTCTGTTGCCCTACACGCTGCGGGACACGATAATGCAGAGTTTGCGCACCTGACACCCATATTTGCGACTTCTACCTTTACATTCGATACTGCTCAGCAGGGAATGGAAAGATTTGCTGGGGAAGATAAAACTCGTCTCTACACCCGTTGGGGTAATCCAAGCTTTTCTGTTGCCGAAGAAACCATTGCAGCATTAGAATCGTTTAACTTGTATAATGCCGATGGATCGCCACTAAAATTGAAGGCGATACTTCATGCTAGCGGACAAGCTGCCATGACTACCTTGTTTATGAGTACCCTAAAAACAGGCGATACCATTCTGTCGCACTACTCCTTATATGGGGGTACTTACGAACTATTTCATAAGGTATTAATAGACCAAGGCATCAATATTGTTATTGTTGATTTGCGCGATTTAAATCTAGTGGAAGATGCCATTAAAAAGCATCGAGTAAAACTCATTCACATTGAAACACCGGCTAATCCTACCATCCAATGTGTGGATATGGAGGCTGTAACAAAATTGGCAAAACAACACGCCATTTTAGTGTCGGTTGATAACACTTTTGCAACTCCTTATTTGCAACAACCTTTTAAATATGATGTTGATTTTGTTTTTCATTCTACTACTAAATTTTTGAATGGACATGGTACGGCTATTGGTGGCGTATTGTTAGGGAAAGATTTAGAATTCATGAAAACAAAAGTGTGGAAATGGCATGTTTTATTGGGTGGTAATAGCAATGCTTTTGATGCTTTTTTGCTCATGAATGGAATGAAAACATTGGAACTTCGTATGGAACGTCATTGTAGTAATGCCATGGAAGTCGCTAAGTTTTTAGCGCAGCATCCTGCTATTGAAAAAGTGAATTATACAGGGCTTCCTTCGCATCCCGATTATGAAACAGCCATGAAACAAATGAAACATCCTGGTGGTATCATGAGCTATGAACTAAAGGGAGGCATTGAAGCAGGTAAGCAATTTATAGATCGGCTGCAAATGTGCGTGCGTGCCATTTCTTTGGGCACGGTAGATACACTAGTATCGCATCCTGCTAGCATGAGTCATATGAGTATTGCCAAAGAAGAACGCATCAAGTTTGGCATTACCGACGGACTGATTAGGATGAGTGTAGGCATCGAAAATATTGCCGACATTTTAACCGATTTAGCCCAAGCATTAAAATAGCAGTGTCGGCTTTAGGACTTAAGATTCTTTTTGCTAGGAATAGCTACCATAGTCCATCTTATTTAATTATATTCTATGAACATCAATCTACGTAGTGCTAGAAAAGAAGATTGTCCGCGTTTATTAACGCTAATACAAGAATTAGCCAACTACGAAAAAGCACCAGCCGAAGTAACCGTTACTTTAGCACATTTTGAAGAGAGTGGTTTTGGAGAAAATCCGGTATGGTGGGCATTTGTGGCTGAAACTGCTTCGCCAGTAAGCGAAGGCGAACTTGAAATACAGGGCTTTGCTTTATACTATATTCGATACAGTACCTGGAAAGGGCAATGTATTTATTTAGAAGATTTGTTGGTAACCGAACAAATGCGGGGTAAAGGATTAGGGAAGCTTTTATTTGAGCAGGTGATGGAAGAAGCTAAGCGCAGAAACTTTAAAAGAATGGTTTGGCAAGTTTTAGATTGGAATGAGCCTGCTATTAATTTTTATAAAAAATATAATGCCACATTAGATCCTGAATGGATGAATGGCATACTTGATTTTTAAAAAAAGAAAGATCGAATGAAGCAGATTGTATGTACGAAATCCCCCTCATTCGATCTTTCGATTGATTAGTTTACTCCATCTACAATGGCTTCTTTAAAAACCTTTTGCACTAATCCTTGTAATACTTTGCCAGGTCCTACTTCGGTAAAATGGGTAGCGCCATCTCCCACCATTTGTTCCACACTTTGCGTCCAACGAACGGCACCAGTTAGTTGATCAATTAAATTCTTTTTTATTTCATTGGCATCGGTAACCGCTCTTGCCACTACATTTTGATAAACCGGACAAGAAGGCATGTTAAAATGGGTGGCTTCAATGGCAGCGGCCAATTCTTCTTTTGCTGGAGCCATCAATGGGCTATGGAAAGCGCCTCCAACAGGCAATATCAATGCACGTTTGGCACCAGCAGCTTTCATTCTTTCGCAGGCTATTTCAATTCCTTTGATCGAGCCACTAATAACCAATTGCCCTGGACAATTATAATTGGCTGCTACTACTATTTCGCCCGTTTCGGCTTGAATGGCAGCACAAATTTCTTCAACCTTATTGTCGGCTAATGCCAATACAGCTGCCATGTTAGATGGATTTAGTTCGCATGCTTTCTGCATAGCTGCTGCGCGAATGCTAACCAATTTCAATGCATCTTCAAAAACTAGTGTATTATTGGCTACTAGTGCCGAAAATTCGCCTAGCGAATGTCCTGCAACCATATCAGGGTTGGCATTATTCAATGTTTTAAATGCAATTACGGAGTGTAAAAAAATAGCAGGCTGTGTAACGTTTGTTTGTTTTAAAGCCTCCTCTGTTCCTTGAAACATTGCATCACTAATATCAAAACCAAGCATATCGTTAGCCTTATGGAATAGCGCTTTTGCAAGCGGATTTGTGTCGTATAAATTTTTGCCCATTCCACTAAATTGAGAACCTTGGCCAGGAAAGAGGTATGCATGTTTACTCATGATTGTATGGTTTATTCGGTTAGTTGTTAAGCAGTTTTGTTTCTGCAAAAGAATTTCATTTTTTAATCATTTCCCAAAATAATCATGCTAATCATTGATATCTCCATACAGAAATAAGCAGGCTTTGCTTGTTGGGGGTATAAAAAAAGCCTATTGAATAAACAATAGGCTTGCGCTAATAGCAAATGGTTTTATAAATTAGAAGGTAGTATTCAGGTCTAAATATTTTAAAAACTCGGTCTTTTTTTCTTCGTTTCCAAATACGCCGCCATAAAAGGCGGTAATGGTGCTCGAAGTGTCGTCTGCAACACCACGGCTAGATACACATAAATGTTTTGCATCTATTAAAATGGCTACATCGTCTGTTCCCAATATGCGTTGTAAATCTTTTCCAATTTGCATGGTAAGACGTTCTTGAACTTGTGGACGTTTCGCATAATATTGAACCAAACGATTCAGCTTGCTTAACCCAATCACCTGTCCGTTGCTAATATAGGCTACATGTGCTTTACCAATAATGGGTACAAAATGGTGCTCACAATTGCTATAGAAAGTAATATTCTTTTCCAATAGCATTTCATTGTATTGGTACTTATTTTCGAACAATGCAATACTAGGTTTATTAGAAGGGTTTAGCCCACTGAATATTTCCTGTACATACATTTTAGCAACACGACGCGGTGTGCCTTTTAAGCTATCGTCGGTTAAGTCGAGGCCCAGAATTTCCATAATAGAACGAAAATGTTTTTCGATTTCTACAATCTTCTGTTCATCGCTTTTATCGAATGCGTCATCGCGCATGGGGGTATCCACCGATGTACTAATGTGATTGTCGCCAATCTCGTCAATTAATACATCGCTCAACTCGATTTTGTCCCCATTAAGCCGGATATTCAACAAAGTTTCTTTCTGTTTCATATAATTTTATTTTTAGTTCTAGTGCTTCGTCTAGTTTAGGTCTTAGTATATTATAAATTACAATGGCAATATTTTCGGCCGTTGGATTTAGGCTAGCAAATTCTGCTACATCAAGATTTAGGTTTTTATGATCAAAACGATTAATAATTTCATCTTCAATCAATTCGCTCAAAATTTTTATGTCTAACACATAACCCGTCTCTTTGTTCGGTATTCCCACCACTTTTACAATTAATTCATAATTGTGTCCATGATAATTTTTATTATTGCATAGCCCAAAAACCGCTTTATTTTTCTCGTCGCTCCAAGCTGCATTGTGTAAGCGGTGGGCGGCATTAAAATGTTCTTTTCTGTAAAGTGCTACCTTATTGTTCATTCATCAAAAATTTATACCCTGATTTTTAAATTTTGTACAAAGCCTATCGTTTTACACTTTCCAAAATAATGAAATGGTTGAACCCATGCACTTCTTTTAAAAAAGGTGTAAACCTATCGTTAATTTAAAAAAATATCTTTTAATCAATTGAATGCACTGTTTCAGAAGTATGCTGATCAAGTGGCGATGCATTTTAGAAAGCCATTTTATCGAAAAAAAGAACTTGAATTTAAAGTAATTTGTGAGCATGCGAAGATAGCATATTAGTGCTTCGACTTATATTTTACAAGATCACATGGTAGCTATATTAACCAAACTAGGGTTGAATTGTTCAAAAAAAGCTATTTTTTTCTAAAATCGACAATTGTCGGCTCCAACCTGCAATTTTGTCGCAATCGGTTTCTTGCATGGTATTTGAAACTCTAAATCACTTATCTTCAATTTATAAAATAGAAATAATGAACCTGGGAAAAGAATTCGAGAAATATGCCGTAAAGCATCAAGGTATTAGCAGTGCCACTTTGCATAACTATCAATCACATTTTAATCCAACAAATCTAACACCCTACATCATCGAAGAACGTTCTTTGAATGTGGCGCAAATGGACGTATTTAGCCGTTTAATGATGGATCGTATTATATTTTTGGGCGAGGGGATCGACGATTATGTAGCCAATATTATTACTGCGCAGCTATTATTTTTGGAAAGTACCGACCGTACTAGAGATATTCAAATGTACATCAATAGCCCAGGCGGTAGTATTTATGCCGGATTGGGCATTTACGACACCATGCAATTTATTAGTCCAGATGTTAGCACTATTTGTACTGGAATTGCCGCCAGTATGGGTGCTGTGTTATTGTGTGCAGGTGTAAAAGGTAAAAGAACAGCCTTGAAACATAGTCGTATTATGTTGCATCAGCCCAGTGGTGCCATTGGTGGACAGGCTAGCGATATTGAAATTACGGCTAGAGAAATAAAAAAATTGAAAGAGGAATTATACGAAGTTATTGCGCATCATTCTGGCAAAGACATCGCATTGGTTGCACAAGATTGTAATCGTGATTTTTGGATGAAATCGATTGATGCAAAAGAATATGGCTTGGTAGATGAAGTGTTATTAACCAATCCTAGAAAAGAAAAGAAAGATTAGTGTACTTATACGTTGCTGTTTTGGTATACTTAAATTGACTATTGAAAATTACTACATAGATAAAAAACAAAATTATGATTGATTCAAAATATATTATTAATCCCTATTTAATGCATGATGATGACGATGAAAGTCCGAAAGACGATAAGGCGCAGGAACAAGTGAGCCCAGGCATTTTGAAAAAAATGGAAAAGCTTTTCTTCGAGAAACGTGCCATCTATTTATGGGGTGTGGTGGACGATAAAAGTGCAAAAGACGTAGTGAATAAATTACTATTGTTGGATGCGGATAAACCCGGTCAAGAGATTAAATTGTATATCAATAGCCCCGGAGGTGTTGTTACGAGTGGTATGGTGATGTACGATACCATTAAAATGATTCAGTCGCCTATTAGTACTATTTGTATGGGGTTGGCTGCTAGCATGGGATCTATTTTATTGAGTGTGGGTAAGAAAGGAAAGCGTTACATTTATCCGCATGGCGAAGTAATGATACATCAGCCAAGCTTGGGTGGCTATTTCCAAGCTAATTCTGCAGATATTGAAATTCATGCCGAGCAAATTAGAAAAACCAAAGAAATAGGGGCTAAAATATTGGCAGATAATTGTGGTAAGTCGGTTGATCAGATCATGAAAGATTTTGACCGTGATTATTGGATGAATGCTAAAGAAGCAGTAGAATACGGTATTGTAGATTCCATTCTTAAGAAGATCTAATAGGGTCCTAGATAGGGGTCTATTTAGGTATTGGATAAATATTGTGTTAGTTTTGTGGGTCTACAAGATTCGTTGGTTGTGTTTTATCTTTTCAAATAAAAACGGGTATTTCTAGTAGTAGAAATATGTGTTCGCTATTAATAAATAAAAATAATGTCGAAGCAGAGTCATTTACATTGTTCATTTTGTGGCCGCAGTCGGGAGGAAGTTAAAATTCTGATTGCGGGTCAGGAAGGGCATATTTGCGAAAATTGTGTAGAACATGCACAAGAAATTATTGCGCAAGAATTGGATGCTAAAAACGAAAATGCGAAGTCGGCTAATTTTAAATTAACAGTACGTAAACCTGCAGAAATAAAGAAATTTCTTGACGAATATGTAATTGGTCAGAATGACTCGAAAAAAGTATTATCGGTAGCTGTATACAATCATTATAAAAGAATTACCAATAAACAACAACCCGACGATGTGGAACTCGAGAAGAGTAATATTGTAATGGTGGGTGAAACAGGTACTGGAAAAACATTGTTGGCAAAAACCATTGCTAGAATGCTAAATGTGCCTTTTGCCATTGTAGATGCCACTGTATTTACCGAGGCGGGCTATGTTGGAGAAGATGTAGAAAGTATGCTTACTCGACTGTTGCAAAACTGCAATTACGATACGGCAGCAGCAGAACGGGGTATTGTATATGTTGATGAAATTGATAAGATAGCACGCAAAGGCGATAATCCCTCTATTACGAGAGATGTTAGTGGCGAAGGGGTACAACAGGGGCTATTAAAAATGTTGGAAGGTACAGAGGTATTGGTGCCTCCACAGGGTGGTAGAAAACATCCAGAGCAAAAAATGATTAAGGTAGATACAAAGAATATTCTATTTATCTGTGGTGGGGCATTTGATGGAATCGATAAAATTATTGCACGCAGAGTAAACACAAATGCTATTGGCTTTAATGTAAATAAAGACCATCAAGAAATGCAACGCAAGAATCTCCTGCAATTCATTAATGCACAAGATTTAAAAAGCTTTGGGCTGATACCTGAACTATTAGGTCGTTTGCCAGTAGTAACACATCTAGATCCTTTAGACACAGAGACTTTGAAGAGTATCCTTACTCAACCCAAAAATTCACTGATTAAACAATATACCCGTTTGTTTGAATTAGAAGGGATTAAGTTAACTATTGAAGACGATGTATACGACTTTATGGTTACCAAGGCTTTGGAATATAAGTTGGGTGCAAGAGGATTACGTAGTATTTGTGAAAGTATTCTAACCGATGCCATGTTTGAAATGCCAGGAACCAATCAAACTGAATTATTAGTTACCCTTGATTATGCAGAAAAGATGTTTAATAAGAGTAAATTAAGTAATTTGAAAGTAGCTTAATTGATTACAATCACTCAAGAACAAAAGCGATGGGAATAACTTCTTATCGCTTTTTGTTTTGGGCCTATTAATTTGCAGTGTCAATTATAAACAAATAAAACAATCATCATGAATGAACTAGTTCAACGCTTAATCGATAATGCGGGATTAACACCCGAACAAGCAAAAAAAGCCATTGAAACCATCGCGGGCTTTGTAAAAGAAAAATTTCCGATGTTAGGTGGAGCGGTAGATAATATATTTGGTGCAGGCAGTAAGGATGCAGAATAAGTGAAAATAATTTCTGAGATGGCTAGTGCAAAGGGCAATTGTTTTTATTCGAATTTGCACTAGCCATGTATCTAATAATTAGGGCTTAATTGGCAAGCTATCTAATGATAGGGGATTCTTCAATAGCCTAGCTTTTATGAAAGTAAATGCCATTTGCCTGTGCTAGGGGTGTTACAACTAAATCGTTGATACAAACATTGGGTGGTAGGTTGCCACAGTAATGTATGATATCGGCTACATCGTTGGCATATAAAGGCGTAAAGCCTTCGTATATCTGTGCGGCTTTCCCTTCATCACCTTTAAAGCGCACCAAAGAAAATTCGGTTTCGGCAGCACCAGGATGAATCACTGTTACTTTAATATGATGTTGTAATAGGTCTATGCGCATGCTCTTGCTAAGTGCATCAACAGCAAATTTACTAGCACAATAGCCATTGCCTAACTGGTATACGTCTTTCCCAGCAACAGAGCCTAGATTAATGATATGGCCTTTTTTTCTTTCTATCATGTAGGGCAGAATCGCTTTTGTTACATACATGATTCCTTTTACATTCGTGTCAAGCATCGTATCCCAATCGTCGAGATTGGCATTCTCGAAACTATCGCGCCCTAGTGCAAGTCCGGCATTATTTACTAGTATGTCAATATCCTTCCATTCATCGCCTAAATGGCCTAATTGTTCAAAAACAGCATCTCTATTTTGAACATCAAAAACAAGTGGTAATACCTTTACAGAATATTTTTGGGTAAGTTCATTGGCTAGCGCAACCAGTCGGTCTTTTCTTCGGCCAGTAATAATGCAATTCCACTGCTGTGATGCAAATTTTTCGGCTATTGCTTTCCCAAAACCGGAGGTGGCGCCTGTAATAAGTATTGTCATAGTATAAGGATGTTATATAAAAAATATAGGGCAAATGTAGGAATAGAATAGCCATAGTGATGAATAAAACAATTAAATTACATCAGTAAACATGAGGGGGGTAGTCTATAAATTTTATTGTCTATCTAACTTAACTTTTGTTTCCTGAATCCTTATTCGATGAATGCTAGCTTTTGTTCATTTAAACAACAAATCACCCATCCGATAAAATATCGGTACTTTATGTTGATGAACTTGCCTATGGGATTGATTTGTGGCTTGAAGATTCAAAGATTGGAGGAGGCATTTGCAGTAGTTAGTATTCGCTTTAGTTGGATTAATAAAAACCCATTTCGCTCTATTTATTTTGCAGCCCTTGCTATGGCAGCAGAATTAAGTACCGGCCTACTTGCATTTGGACAGGCCTATCAACGAGATCCATCGGTAAGTATGCTTGTAATAAAACTAGAAGCAGTATTTTTAAAAAAGGCAGTAGGTGAAATTAGGTTTACCTGCCAGGATGGAATGGCCATTGCCAATGCTATAGAACAGGCCGTAGCCACCGGCAAAAGCATTACATTGGAATGTGTTACTTTAGGAATTAATGCAGACAAGGAGCAGGTTGCTCAATTTGTCTTTACCTGGAGTTTTAAAACTAAATCTATTTCCTAATGGAAATGGGGAATGCTTTTTTTTCACAAAAAAAATGAGGGTTAGGGCGATATATTGTCTTAACTCCTACTAGGAGGACTATTATGAAGATTGCTTTTCATGGAGCTGCAAGAACGGTAACTGGTTCAAAACATTTACTTACCCTAAAGAGTGGCACTAAAATTTTACTTGATTGTGGTATGTTTCAGGGGATGGGTAAGGATACAGATGTGTTAAATAGTAAGTTTGGATTTGAGGCCAATTCGGTTGACTATTTAGTTTTGTCGCATGCCCATATTGACCATTCTGGGCTCATTCCCAAGTTAGTGAAGGAAGGATTTAAGGGCAGGATTTTTTGTACACCTGCTACTAAAGATCTAGGAGAAATATTATTAGAAGACTCTGCACAAATACAGCGCGATGATACGCGCTTTATTAATAAAAGAAGAGCCAAGCTAGGGCTTCCGCCTTATGAGCCGCTCTATGATCTAGAAGACGCAAAAGATGTATTTCCTTTGATCGAAACCATTGAATACGATCAGTGGACGCCGATTGGTAAGGAAGCTGAATTAATGTTTTCCGATGCGGGGCATATTATTGGTAGTGCCGCCGTGCACTTACGTTTAAAGGAAGAGGATAAAATAATTTCGCTAACCTTTAGTGGCGATGTTGGGCGATATAATGATGTTATCTTACGGTCGCCCGATGTGTTTCCCCAAGCCGATTATATCATTATTGAAAGCACCTATGGCAATAAAATTCATGAAGAATTTTCGAATACCCTTAATGTATTTCATCGCTGGATTGTTGAGACCTGTTTAGAAAAGAAAGGCAAACTGATTATACCTGCCTTTAGCGTGGGAAGAACACAAGAACTGTTGTATTTTTTAAACGAGATGTTTAATACGCAGCGGCTACCCCATATACCTGTTTACGTTGATAGTCCATTAAGTTTAGAGGCAACAGCAGTGGTAAAAAGTCACCCAGAAAACTTCAATAAAAAGGTTAAACAGTTATTGCAAAGCGATGCGGATCCCTTCGATTTTCCTGGTTTGAAATTTATTAAGACGGTGGAGGAGAGTAAATCTTTGAACGATATGCATCAGCCCTGCATTATTATCTCGGCAAGTGGAATGGCCGATGCTGGTAGAATAAAACATCATATTGCCAATAATATCAATGATAGCCATAATACCATTCTATTAGTGGGCTATTGTGAACCCCATTCGTTAGGAGGTAAACTCATGAGGGGCGATAAGGAAGTAAAAATTTATGGAGAATATTATCGGGTAGATGCCGAAGTAGGAAGTATGCGAAGTATGAGTGCCCATGGCGATTATGATGATTTATGTCAGTTTCTATCTTGTCAGAATCCTGCTTTAGTGAAAACGGTTTTTGTGGTTCATGGCGAAGAAGAAGTGCAGTTAGCCTTTCAACAAAGCTTGGAGAAGAAAAATTTTAAAGACGTGAGGGTACCCCATTTACATGAAGAGTTTAACTTAGCACCATGATTATCGCAACAGAACATATTATTCAGATTATTGCCGCATTTGTAGTAGGTGGATTATTAGGCGTTGAAAGAGAATACCATAGTAAGCCAGCAGGTTTTAGAACCATGATCTTAATTTCTGTGGGATCTTGTTTGTTTACTATTCTGTCTACTACTTTTATTGCCAATCCCGACCGTATTGCCTCTAATATTATTACAGGCATTGGGTTTATTGGTGCGGGGGTTGTATTTAAAGAAGGGATCAATGTTAGAGGGATTACCTCTGCTGCAACCATATGGATTGCAGCTTCATTGGGCATGTGTATTGGACTCAAGTTTTATGGGTTAGCCATCATGGTGGCCATACTAGTACTTGTGGTACTCATTGTTTTATCTAGATTGGAGGAGGCTTTCGATAATCTACATCAGGTTAAGCAATATAAGATCAAGTTTAAAGCCTATGAATATTCGGTAGAGGAATTAGAGGCTGCGCTAACAAAGATTGATGTTTATTTTGTACGCTATAAAATAAGTAAGCAACAGAATGAGGTGGTGGTCGATTATAAGGTAGAAGCGGTAATACAAAAACGTGAACAAGTAGATAGTTTTCTTATCAACAATAAAAATATTACTGGTTTTGATGTTTAAGTAGCAGTCCGCCTTTCAATTCCTGCTATCCTATACTAGACCCTGTGTTGCTGCAAGTATTACTTATGTAATAATTGGTAGATCGGGGTATCCTTTTTAATCAGGTTTTATCCTTTTTGGTTTTAAGCGCTACTTGATGGTTTGTAGAAGTTGTTGAACGATTCAAGTAGTTCAGAGAAAATATTTTTCTTGAAAGCCTTGTCTCTATTGCTTATTAGCCAGGGAATAGGGGAGCTGAAAATAATATTTTTATTATTATGAGTAAAATTAAGTGTGATTACCCTATCTTTGCACCCCGCTAAAAACGGAAGCTCTTAAAAATGAAATAGTTCACAAAAAGATTTTAAAATAATTTAAAATACTTTTGGTAAACATAATAACGGCCCTTACCTTTGCCATCCCAAAAAAAATGGGGGCATCGAGAAGGTGTCAAAAGATCTTTGAAAGTTTGGAAGTAACAGCACATAATTTTTTTGATAAGAACTATGTAAGGTTTATAAGCACTATCACATTTTAGAATTGACCGTTA